>Ga0102590_1000822_pt1 | contig 57630 bp, 62 predicted proteins | sample AraplaMF_Col_mMF_FD_76859 | JGI IMG/M metagenome (GOLD analysis project Ga0102590, IMG submission 76859) | Arabidopsis root microbial communities from the University of North Carolina, USA - plate scrape MF_Col_mMF | ecosystem: Host-associated > Plants > Roots > Endosphere | place: USA...
CGGGCGGCGATGATCGATACCTCGCGTTCGAAGGGCACGAAGCTTTCGAGGATGAGCGGCACGCCACCAAGCGCGTCATAGGCGCCGGCGGAACTGTCCCCGGCGGAGCGGAAAACGCGCTGGCCCTTGCCGTCATAACCCATCCGGCGGGTCTTCAGCACGCCCTGGCCACCGAAATCGGCGAGCGCCGTTTCGAGGTCGGACTGGCTGTCGACGGCATGGAACCTGGCAGTCTCGATGCCGCAGGAATTCAGGAAGCGCTTTTCGGTCAGCCGGTCCTGCGACATGTCGAGGGCCTTGGCCGGCGGATGGACCGGGACCGAGCGCTGCAGCGTCTCTGCGGCGGCAACCGGCACGTTCTCGAATTCGTAGGTGACGACGTCGCAGCGGCTGGCGAGCTCGGCAAGCGCTGCCGGATCGTCGTAGGCTGCGGTGATCTGGGCGTTGGCGACCTGGGCTGCCGGGCAGTCGGCCTGCGGTTCGAGCACGATGGTGCGGAAATTCAGCCGGGCCGCGGCCATGGCCAGCATGCGGCCGAGCTGACCGCCGCCGATAATGCCGATCGTCTGGACGGTCATGGAGCCTCGTCGATTGGGTAGTCGGCGACGGCGGCGCTCTGGCGGGCGCGCCATTCGTCGAGCCGGTCGGCGATCTCGTCGTCGTTGAGGGCAAGGACGGCGGCGGCGAGAAGGGCGGCGTTGATGGCGCCGGCCCGGCCGATCGCCAGTGTCCCGACCGGAATGCCGGCCGGCATCTGCACGATCGAGAGCAGGCTGTCCTGGCCGGACAGCGCCTTCGACTGAACCGGCACGCCGAACACCGGCAGCGGCGTCATGGCGGCGGTCATGCCGGGCAGGTGCGCAGCACCGCCGGCACCGGCGATGATCACCTGGAAACCTTCGGCACGGGCGCCCTTGGCGAACTGCATCATCCGCTCGGGCGTGCGATGCGCCGAGATGATACGGGCCTCGTAGCCGATATCCAGCGCTTCCAGCGTATCGGCGGCGTTCTTCATGGTCTCCCAGTCGGACTGGCTGCCCATGATGATGGCGACGGCAGGTCTTTCAGACATGGCGGCCCTCTCTTTAAGCGATGATGTCCGGAACGATCTGATCTTCGAACTGCGTGATCTTGTCCTTCAGCGACAGTTTCTTCTTCTTCATGCGCTGCACGCGCAGGGCATCGCAGCCGACCTGGATCATGGCGTTGATTGCCGCGTCGTAATCCTCGTGTTCCTGCCGAAGTTTCGCGAGCGCCAGCCGGATATCCGCCTGTTCCTGATCTGCCATATTCCAGTCCCCATTCTCACGTCCGCATTTTCAGCGACGGTCGGCCATGTCCGCAAGCCTCTACCACCAAACCGCGTTAACGGGAAGTTAGACACGGTCACGAATTTGCCCACTTGAAACCACGATTTCACCTTCGACAAACCCGGCCGATCGTGTCACACTTCCTTCGTAAACCTGAAGCCTCGGCATTAGGGAATGCCGTGGTAGGTACCAAGGAAGGAACATGCCACATGACCGTCCAGGCTCATATCGCATCGCTTGAAAAGAAGCACGGCGCTTTGGAGGAGGAGCTCCAGGCAATTCTCGCGTCCCCCTCCGCCGACGATCGTGAAATAGCCGAGCTCAAGCGGCGCAAGCTGCGCATCAAGGACCAAATGCAGCGCCTAAAGGCAACCACGCGTCATTAGTTCCTCAGTTAGGAGAACCCGCCGCTCGCCCGGTGTTTAATCAGTCAGAGGCGCATATTTTAAAGCGGCAAAAAATCCAGAAATATCAATGACAAACTTCTGGTCGTGGCAAGGGCGCTTAAACCTTGCGGTTCGAACGCCCGAACGTCACGACCAGAACTGATCAAGCCACAGGTTCAGCCTGTCGAAACCCTTGCTGTTGACGGAATAGATGCGCCGCGTGCCTTCCGCCGTCACATTCACCAGATTGCTATCCAGAAGCGCCTTCAGATGCTGCGACACCGCCGGCCGGCTGATCGGCAGGCCCTGCGCCAGCTCGTTCACGGTTCGCGGAGCACGCCGCAATTCCTCCAGCAGATACCGCCGGTTAGGATCAGCTATGGCTGCGAAGGGATCCAGGGTCGTCATGTTTCGAACTTACGGGAATCGTCCGCACACGGCAAGATTTATTGTGCGTCGCAACAATCCCTTTTGCCTTATTTTGCGTTGCTTTTTTAGACGCGCCGCACCCGCGTTGCCGGATCAGAACGAAAGGCCGTCCCACAGCAGTTTCAATCCGGCGCAGAATGCCAGGCCGTAGGTCATCGGATAGAAGGTTTCCGCCTTGAGGTGCTTGACGATCGCCGCGCCGATCATGGTCGCGACCAGTGCCACCGGCAGCAGGGTTGCGGATATGGTCAGGTTTTCCCGGTCGAGGGCGCCGAGAAGGAAATAGGGAATGACCTTGACCGCGTTGACGATCGCAAAGAAGCGGATGCTGGCCCCGGTATAGGATTTCGGGTCGAGCCGCATCGGCAGGACGTAGATCTGGAAGGGCGGTCCGCCCGCATGGGCGACGAAGCTCGCGTAACCGGAGAGCGCGCCCCAGAAGGTGGCGGCGACCGGACGGTGCGGCAGGGGAGCCCGCGGGTGGCCGGAGCGGGGGCCGTAGACCTGCCAGAAATAGCGCATGGTAAACAGGATCGTCGCGACCGCGATGACGAGTCGCAGCGCATTGTCCGAGACATAGGCCGAGGTCGCCCAGCCGAGCGCGATGCCGATAATGCCGCCGGGCAGGATCATCAGCAGCGTCTTGCGGTCGTTGAAGTTCCGCCACGACCACAGCGCGACGATGTCCATGACGATCAGGATCGGCAGGAAGATCGCCGCCGCCTTGACCGGGTCCACGGCGAGCGACATCAGCGGCACGCCGAGCAGCCCGATGGCGCCGCCTATGCCGCCCTTCGAGAGGCCGACAACCAGAACAGCGGGGATGGCGAAGGTGAAGAATGCGAGGCTGAGCGTATCGGGCATGAAGACTCGGGGTCGGGGAGGAGTGAAGCGAGGGAATGGTTGATCCGGCAGTCTGTCCGGTCTATCGAATTTGCGGACAGAAAACGAGTGCGGATTTTCGCAAGCCGATATCCGCCGAACGGGAAGAAACATGACCGGACAGGAAGACCGCTGCCGCCTCGTGCTGATCGTGCCGCACCAGGACGACGCCGATCGCCAAGCCAAGGATCTCGAAGCAGCACTTGCCGGCGGCGACGTCGCCTCGGTGATCCTGCCGCAATACGGCCTTGACGACCAGGCGTTCCAGAAGCGCGCGGAAGCACTGGTCGAACTGATCCAGGCGGCGGGTGCCGCAGCCTTGATCTCCGGCGACAGCCGGGTGGCCGGCCGGATCAAGGCGGATGGCCTGCATCTCGGCGGGGACCTGACGGAGCTCGAGGAAACGATCGAGAAATTCGTGCCGAAGATGATAGTCGGTTCCGGCGGCGCGGCAGATAGGCACCAGGCGCTGGCGATCGGCGAACTTCGTCCTGACTACATCTTCTTCGGCAAGCTCGACGGCGACATCAAGCCCGAAGCGCATCCGAAAAATCTTGCGCTCGGCGAATGGTGGGCCTCGATGATCGAGATCCCCTGCATCGTCATGGGCGGCACCGACCCGGCCTCGGCGCTCGCCGTCGCCGAAGCCGGCGCGGAGTTCGTGGCTCTGAAGGGAGCTGTCTTTTCCAACCCGAAGGGACCCGCCGCCGCGGTCGCCGAAGTCAACGCCATTCTGGACGAAAAAGCGCCACGGTTTGAGGCTTGATGGAGCCCATGCCGTCGAACCGCCTTTCCCGCGTGATTCTGAAAGGGCTGCTGGCGACGCTCGTCGCTTCGGCGGCCATGCCTTCCCTTGCGCTGGCGCAGGCGAATTCCAGGGCGGTCACGCGGCCGGTGGAGCCCGATCTGCAGCCGATCAAAAAGGGCCGGGTCGAGATCCAGCCGGTTCCGGGCTCGCCGCAAGGAACCAAGGAGCCCGACGGTCAGCCGAATGGCATCGTTCCGTCGGGCGGAGTGGAACTTTACCAGCGCATGGGGGCGACCCTGCCGCCCGCGCCGGCCGAAAAGGCCTATGCCGGCACCGTCGACGATGCCTATGGTGCCTATCAGCGCGGCATGTACGTGACGGCGCTCGATAAGGCGCTGACCAGGGCCGGGGCCGGCGATGCGGCGGCGCAGACGCTGGTCGCCGAAATGATGACCAAGGGGCTCGGCATCAAGCGCGACGCCAAGACCGCGGCGTTCTGGTACCAGAAGGCGGCCGAGGGCGGCGATCCGGCGGCGATGTTCCAATATGCGCTGCTGCTGATGACGGGGCGCGACGTGCCCCGCGACAAGCGACAAGCCGACGATTTCATGCGCAGGGCCGCCGAAGCCGGCAACGGGTCCGCCCAGTTCAACTGGGCGCAGATCCTGGTCTCCGAAAATCCGGGCGACAAGGGCCTGCATCTGGCGCTGCCCTTCTACGAAAAATCCGCAAGGCAGGGGGTGGCCGATAGCCAATATGCGGTGGCGCAGCTCTATGCGACGCTGAAGGACCTGCCGCCCGAGAAGAAGGCTCGGGCCCGCGAGTGGCTGGAGCGCGCCGCCGATGCCGGTTTCGATACAGCCCAGCTCGACATGGGCCTCTGGATGGTCAACGGCGTCGCCGGAGACCGAAATTACGAAAAAGGTTTCGAGTGGCTGCGGATCGCCGCCCATCGCGGCAACGTGGTGGCGCAGAACAAGCTCGCCCATCTCTATATCAACGCGCTCGGCACCCGGCCGGACCCGGTCGAGGCGGCGAAATGGTATGTGCTGTCGCGCCGCGCAGGCCTGCAGGATCCGGAGCTCGAGGACTTCTATCTCGGCATCAACGAACAGACCCAGAAACAGGCGATCGAGGCGGCGAACAAGTTTCGGCGTGGGTGAGGCCTGGGCCGGCGAAGCCGGAGCAATCGATCCAGTGAATCGATTGAAGGGCCGAGGGGCGGGGGCAGGGTTGGATCAGATCGAGTTTTTCGGACGTGTCGGGCTGGCGATCGCCATCGGTGCCGCCGTTGGCGTGGAGCGTCACTGGCGCGAACGGGACGAACCGCCGGGAGCTCGCACGGCCGGCATCCGCACCTTCACGATGATCGGCATGCTCGGCGGCGTTGCCGGCTTGATCGAGGGGAGCCTCGCTCCGGCATCCGCCTATCCTGGCATTGTGACCGTCGGTTTTTTGATAGCCGTCACGGTCGTCCTGACCCTATTCGAGCTGCGCCAGGCGATCGCTGAGAAGAGCTTCAGCGCCACCTCGGTCATTACCGCCCTCCTTACGTTCGGTCTTGGCGTACTTGCCGTCACTGGCGACATGGCGCTGGCTTCTGCGGCCGGAGCCACGCTTGTCTCGATCCTTGCCGGCCGCGAATTCCTGCACGGGGCGATCCGCCGCATGCAATGGGTGGAGTTGCGTTCTGCCATCATCCTGCTTGCCATGACTTTCGTGCTCCTGCCGATCATCCCGGCCGATCCGCTCGGTCCATTCGGCGGCATCTCGCTGCGAAGCCTCGTCCTCTTGGTCGTCACGCTCGCCTCGATCTCCTTTGCCGGTTATATCGCTGTCCGTTTGCTCGGGACCTCGCGAGGCGACGTGGTCGCGGGCGGGATCGGCGGCGTCGTTTCCTCGACCGGCACGACAATCACGTTTGCGAGGCGCAGCCGGGAAGGGGCGAGCGAGACGTCGCTTGCCGCCGGCGCTATCAGTGCCGGTGCCGTATCACTCCTGCGGGTTGCTTTCCTGACCGGAATGCTGGCGGCCAACCTGCTGCCGGCCCTGCTGCTGCCGCTCTGCGTCGGTGCTTTGGTCATGCTGGGTTACGCCGCATTCCTTGCCTTTGGGAAGCAGGCAGGGGCCGGCGAAAGCCTTCCCGGCAACCCGTTCGAACTTCCCGCGATTGCCAGGATGGCAGTCCTGCTTACCGCCGTGGCATTTTTCGCACGTGCCGCGACCCTCTATTTCGGCGATCGCGGTCTCCTTGCCGCCTCGGCGCTTTCCGCGCTTGCGGATGTCGATGCCGCGACCGTCACGGTGGCGGGCATGCTGCCGGGACTCGATGCAAACCTTGCCGTGCGCGCCATAGGCATCGGAGTGCTCGTCAACATGGTGGTCAAGGCGGTCTACTCGGTGATCTTCGGTACGCGCGGTTTTGCCATCCATCTGTGGTCGGCCACGCTGCTGTCGGTTGGCGCCGGACTTGCTGCGGATTGGCTGCAGGGTTGAGCGTCGGATGCTTCGTGGCCCAGAGAATAGCCGCTCCGCCGGCGCCATGACTTGAATTTCCCGCAGTTTTGTGGTCTTGAAGCCGCCCATCAAGAAAAACTGAAAAAACGCCGTCCCGTCCAGACGATAAGTCGGGACAACCCCAAGGATTTCCCGCATGGCCCGCTCCGCCCTTCTCAATGTCATGGTTCAGGCTGCCCTCAAGGCAGGCAAGTCGCTTTCGCGAGATTTCGGCGAGGTGCAGAACCTGCAGGTTTCGGTGAAGGGCCCGGGCGATTTCGTGTCCCAGGCGGATATGAAGGCGGAGAAGATCGTCCGCGACGAGCTGATGAAGGCGCGTCCGACCTACGGTTTCCTCGGCGAGGAGAGCGATGAGCTGAAGGGTACCGACGGCGCGCATCGCTGGATCGTCGATCCGCTCGACGGCACCACCAACTTCCTGCACGGCATTCCGCAGTTCGCGGTGTCGATCGCGCTCGAGCGCAATGGCGAAGTCGTTGCCGGCGTGGTGTTCAACCCGGCGACGGACGAGCTGTTCACCGCCGAAAAAGGCGGCGGCGCCTTCATGAACGACCGCCGCATCCGGGTCGCCGCGCGCCGCGTGCTGTCGGATTGCGTTATCGGCTGCGGCCTGCCGCATCTTGGCCGCGGCAACCACGGCAAGTTCCTGGTCGAACTGCGCCATGTGATGGGCGAAGTGGCCGGCATGCGCAGTTTCGGCGCCGCCGCTCTCGACCTTGCCTATGTGGCCGCCGGCCGTCTCGACGGTTTCTGGGAAACCGACCTTATGCCGTGGGACATGGCCGCCGGCCTGATCCTGATCCGCGAGGCAGGCGGCTTCGTTTCGGACATGAAGGGCACGACCGACATCTTGGGCAGCGCCAATCTCGTCGCAGGCAACGAGCTTATCCAGAAGGCGCTGGTCGAAGTCGCCAACCGGCCCATTCCGACCCGTTGAACAACCCGTCGACCGGCCCGCTGAGGTATTTTTGCGCCACCGGGCGGCTTAGATCTTCCGTACTCGATAGCTGACTGTTTTCCGAAGCTTCCGCACTTCAATTCGTCGCAATTTTCAACTAGCCTCCGGCGCGCAGACTACCGGAGGCGAAGCATATTATGGCGAATGCGACAGTGGACGATTTGGACGCGTCTGAAACGGGCCGCGGCGGCTATGCCTACAAACTCTCCAATCCGGCTTCGTTTTTATGGACGATGCTGATCTTCCTGATCATCGTCGGTTTCGTCGCTTCCATCCTCTACCGCCAGGCCGCCCACGCCTTCCAGACCAATCCGGGTCTGAACAGCCTCATTCTCGGCGTTCTCCTGATCGGCGTCCTCCTGGTCTTCAACCAGGTGATCGCGCTGATGCCGGAAGTGCGCTGGTTCAACTCCTTCCGCGCCGCCGGCAGCGCCGACAAGGTCGGCCGCGAGCCGCGCCTGCTCGCGCCGATGCGCACGCTGATCGGCGGCCGCCGCAAGATGGCGTTGTCGACCAACGCCTTCCGCTCTATCCTCGATTCGATCGGCACGCGCCTCGACGAATCACGCGACACGTCGCGGTACCTGATCGGCCTGCTCGTCTTCCTCGGCCTGCTGGGCACGTTCTGGGGCCTCATTGAAACGATCGGCTCGATCAGCAACGTCATCGGGGCGCTCGATCCGAATTCCGGCAGTTCCAACGATGTGCTCGCGGCCATCAAGAGCGGTCTTGCCCAGCCGCTCTCCGGCATGGGCACGGCGTTCTCGTCGTCGCTGCTCGGCCTTTCCGGCTCGCTGATATTGGGCTTTCTCGACCTGCAGGCCGGCCGTGCCCAGAACCGCTTCTATACGGAACTGGAAAACTGGCTGTCCTCGGTGACCGATCTCGGATCGGACATGCCGCCGGTCGTCGCCGAAACCATCGCCAGCGGCTCCTCCGACGATATCAGGGCGCTGACCGAACAGCTGCGTGCTCTGGCTTCCGCCCAGACCAAGGGACCGGTCGATGCCCAGCAGAACGAACGGTCGCTGTCGGCCATGGCCAATCTCGCCGAGGGCATTCAGGGCCTGGTGAAGAACATGCGCAACGAACAGCAGATGCTGCGCGACTGGATCGAGGCGCAACAGGAAGAATCAAAGGCGCTTCGCCGCACGCTCGACCGGCTTTCCGACAAGATCGGGGGGAAGTAAGCGATGGCGCTCGGCAAGAACCGCCGTCGCGAGCGGGGGGTCGACTATTGGCCGGGTTTCGTGGATGCGCTTTCCACGCTGCTGCTCGCCATCATGTTCCTGCTCACGGTCTTCGTGCTGGCGCAGTTCCTGCTCAGCCGCGAAATCACCGGCCGCGACGAGGTGCTCAACCGGCTGAATGGCCAGATCGCCGAACTCACCCAGCTTCTGGCGCTCGAAAAGAGCAACAACCAGGATGCCGAGGATCAGCTGGCGAACCTGCAGTCGTCGCTCGCCACCGCCGAAGCCGACCGCTCGCGCCTGCAGCAGCTCCTGAACCAGGGAACCGGCAATAGCAGCGCTGCCAATGCCCGCATCGGCGACCTCACCAACCAGCTCAACCAGGAACAGCAGCTGAGCGCGCGCGCCGCAAGCCAGGTCGAGCTGCTCAACCAGCAGATCGCCGCCCTCCGTGCCCAGATCGCCGCCGTCGAACAGGCTCTGCAGGCCTCGGAAGCCAAGGACGCCTCTTCGCAGGCGCAGATCTCCGATCTCGGCCGGCGCCTCAACGTCGCGCTGGCGCAGCGCGTGCAGGAGCTCAACCGCTACCGCTCGGACTTCTTCGGCCGGCTCAGGGAGATCCTGTCGGACCGGGAGAACATCCGCATTGTCGGCGACCGTTTCGTGTTCCAGTCGGAGGTGCTGTTCCCCGTCGGCGGCAACGAACTCGACCCGGCCGGCCGGGTGGAGATGGACAAGCTTGCGGCCGCGCTTCTCGACCTTGCCAAGGAAATCCCGGCCGAGATCAACTGGGTGCTGCGCGTCGACGGCCATACCGACAATTCGCCGCTTTCCGGCACCGGCCGCTACCGGGACAACTGGGAGCTTTCCTCGGCCCGCGCCACGTCGGTGGTCAAATACCTGATCTCCAAGGGCGTGCCGGCCAACCGGCTGGTCGCGGCCGGTTTCGGCGAGTTCCAGCCGATCGCGCCGGGCGATACGCCCGAGGCCCGCTCCCAGAACCGCCGCATCGAGCTGAAGCTCACCGAGCGGTAAATCCGGCTATTTTCATATCGATAAAGGCCGTCGCATCGCAAGCGACGAGGAAGAACCCACGGAATGGCCGAAGACAAGCCGGACATGGACGCCGTTATAAAGGCGGTCGCCGAAAGCCCCAGACGCGACAACAGCGCCTATCACAAGGCCATCGCCGAGGCGCGCCAGGCCTTCGAAGATGCCGAGGCAAAGCTTGGCGGGCCGGTCGAGGTGCGGACGAAGACCAAGATGAAGCGCAACGGCGACTACGTGGTGAAATGGACGTTCAAGCGACTGAAATAGGCATTTCAGGCGTTATGGAATGGCCGGCCGACGTGAACCCCAAACGGCTAAGACCACGGCGAACCTCCGGCGCGTTCATGAACAGGCGCCACAGCAGACCGGATCGATAGTTCTCGATCATCGCGATGATCGGGCCCTGATCGATCGCGAGATAGGTGCCGGCCACCCAGCCCGTCTTCGGGGCGAACGAATCGACAAAGCCGAATGCGCCGAGCAGCTTGCCGTCGCCGTAGTGAAGCAAGGCGCGCATGGCGCTTTCCGCCTCGGCAGGCAGGAAAGGGAAGCTCGAGAGGGCCGCGGTCGGGGCGATGACGCCGCGATCGAATGTCGGCGAATGGGCACCGTAACCCTGCGGCCCGTCGGATGCGCTGAGGCCCCAGACCCCGGCACCGGCATAGTCGGGCACGGTCAAACAATAGTCGTGGTTGATGCGCGTATGCGCCACGGCCTGGTCGCGGTAGTTGCTGCAATAGCGGTCGCTCAGGCCCCGCGGATCCAGCGCGCAGAAGGAATAATGCGAGATGAACAGCGGCCCGCCATAGGGCTCGCCCAGCGGAAGCTTCGTTCCGAGATAGGTCTCGCCGTTCAGCATGGCGCCCGACCGTGCCCAGCCCGCATGGTAGCTTTCCGGCCTGATCGGATGGGTGTCCGAGCCTGCTGCCAGGACATAACAGGACAAGGCCTCGTTCCAGCCGCGGATCGGGAGGTTCATGGCCCAGCCGTAGTTCGGGCTCCAGTGCCAGTAGAGAGCGTCGTCCTTGCCGCGGGTGAACCAGTCCCACTCCACTTCGTCGAACAATCGCGTGACATCCGCCCGCAATTTCTCTTCGCGGGTGGTCTCTCCGGCGAAATATTCCCGTGCGCAGATCAGCCCTTGCATCAGCAGCGTCGTTTCGACGAGGTCGCCGCCGTCGTCACGTCCGGAAAAGCGGATGACGTCGCTCGTGGAGCCGTCGATGAAATGCGCGAAGGCACCGTGGAAGGTCGGCGAATGCCTCAGGCGATCGATGATGGTCGATATGCGCGCCAGCGCCTGCGACCGCGTGATCCACTGGCGTTCGGAGGCGACGATGATGGCAAGCACCCCGAAACCGACGCCGCTGATCGAAACCATATTCGGGGAGGGCGCGCCGGAGACAAAGCATTTGTCGAACGGCAGCCCCGATTCGGGATGGGCACCGTCCCAGAAGAAGCGGAAGGTCCGGGACTGTATCTTGTCCAGGCAATCATCGAGGGACAGGCTGGGCGGCAGTTGACTGAAATTCATGGACCTCGAGCTTCTGGCGGCAATAGTATACGCGATACTGGCGGTTCTGCGATAGGTAGGCACTCTGCCCGCCCGGTTCACGTCCAGCCTGGACCGGGCGAAACACGTTGGCGTGAAGGATCAGAGCGCGGCGGCGCTCTGCCGTTCGATGTCGTGGAACTGCAGGCGGGCGAGCTTGGCGTAGAGCCCTCCCTCGGCGATCAGGCTCTGATGCGTGCCTTCCTCGACGATCCGCCCATTTTCCAGAACCAGGATGCGATCGGCCTTCAGCACCGTCGCCAGCCGGTGGGCGATGACCAGCGTGGTGCGGTTCTGCATCAGTCCGTCGAGCGCCTTCTGGACCAGCGTTTCGCTTTCGGCATCGAGCGCCGAGGTCGCCTCGTCGAGCAGCAGGACGGGGGCGTCCTTCAATATGGCGCGGGCAATCGCGATGCGCTGGCGCTGGCCGCCGGAAAGGGTGATGCCGCGTTCGCCGGCCAAGGTGTCATAGCCGTTGTCGAGCTTGGAGATGAACTCGTCGGCCTGGGCGGCCATCGCCGCGGCACGGACCGCCTCGCGGCTTGCATCCGGTGCGCCAAAAGCGATGTTGTCGTGGATCGATGCGGCGAAAATGGTCACGTCCTGGGGCACGATGGCGAGGCGCGAGCGCAGGTCGGCAAGCTTTGCCTGACGCAAGTCGACGCCGTCGAGCTTCACCGTGCCGGCGGAGGGATCGTAGAAGCGCAGCAGCAGCGAGAAGATCGTGCTCTTGCCGGCGCCGGACGGCCCGACGATCGCTACCGTCTCACCGGATTTCACCTTGAGCGACAGCGAATTGAGCGTGATGGCGCTGACGCGGGCGGGATAAGCGAAGGAGACCGTCTCGAACTCGACTTCGCCACGCGACGGGGAGGGGAGCGCGACCGGATTTTCGGCATCGCGAATGGCCGGGACCTCGTGCAAGAGCTCGGTCAGCCGCTCGGCGGCGCCGCCGGCTGCGGAAAGCTCGCCCCAGACTTCCGAAAGCTGGCCGAGCGAGCTGGCGGCGATTACCGAATAAAGCACGAACTGGCCAAGCGTTCCGGCGGTCATGGTGCCGGCCAGCACGCTCTGGGCGCCGTACCAGAGCACGCCGACGATGCTGCCGAAAACGAGAAGAATGCCGAACCCGGTCAACAGCGCACGGGCCTTGATCGCGGTGCGGGCGGCATCATAGGCGCTTTCGACCGTGCTGCCGTAACGGCCGTTGGCGGTTTTCTCGCCGCCGAAGGCCTGGACGGTGCGGGTGGCGCCGATCACCTCGGACGCGAAGGCCGAGGTCTGGGCGAGCGTGTCCTGGGCGGCGCGGGAGCGTTTTCTGACCGAGCGGCCGAAGCCGACCAGCGGAAACACGATCAGCGGGATGGCGCCGAGCACCAGCGCGGAAAGCCGCGGGCTCGTATAGATCATCATGCCCATCGCGCCGAGACAGAGGATGGTGTTGCGCAGCGCCTGCGAGGCGGCGGAGCCGAAAGCGGACTTGATCTGGGTCGTGTCGGCGGTCAGCCGCGAGACGATCTCGCCCGACTGGTTGACGTCGAAGAAGGACGGCGACAGCGACGTCACATGCGAAAACACCTCGCGGCGGAGGTCGGCCACGACCCGTTCGCCGATGGTGATGACGTAGTAGTAGCGCATGGCGCTGGCGACGGCGAGCAGCGCTGCCAATGCCAGCAGCATGCCAAAGTAGTTGTTGATGAAATGGCCGTCGGAAGAGGCAAAGCCATGGTCGACCATGCGGCGCACGGCGAGCGGCAGGGCAAGCGTGGTTGCGGCTGCGAGCACGAGGAAAACGATTGCCGCGGCGACCATCGAACGATAACGGGCAAGATAGGGAAGGAGCCTTGCAAGCGGTCTTAGGGCTCTGCCTCTCGGCTGGTTTTCTCGGGCGTCTGCCACGTCATCTCCATAGGCTCGAAAGGCTCATTTCTCGGCCTTGCGGGTACTTGTACTTCCGGCGACCTTCCTGTATAGGCTCCGCATCGAATTGGGAAGCCGTGACCAGGCCGGTCTGCGGCTTCATTTATTAAAGAGGCCTCTCGCTCGCAATTGCGACAAATGGACCTCGCAGCGCAGGAATATCGACATGAAGGCTGGCATCCATCCGCAATACCACGTGATCAAGGTGGTCATGACCGACGGCACCGAATACGAAACCCGCTCGACCTGGGGTTCGGAAGGCGCAACCATGAACCTGGAAATCGACCCCAAGTCCCATCCGGCTTGGACGGGCGGCAACCAGCAGCTCATGGACCGCGGCGGCCGCGTTTCCAAGTTCAACAAGCGTTTCGGCGGCCTCGGCCTCTAATACGCTTCTTGGCGGACAAGATAGGAAGAGCCTGGCGCGAGCCGGGCTTTTTTCGTTTCTCGTATTTGACGGGGGGAGCCGTTGAAAGGACAGTCCGATATTCCGGCAGCATTCCGGCGGATCGTGATTATGGGCAACGGCGGTTCCGGCAAGACCTGGCTGGCGCGGCGGCTGGCAGAGCCGCTCGTCCTGCCGCTCGTTCACCTCGACGACGTGCACTGGGAGCCGGGCCGCTACGGGATCGCACGCGACAGAGCGGTCGTGCGCGAGGATGTCCGGAAGATAGCAGCGGGTGAGGCCTGGCTGATCGAAGGTGTCTATGGCCTTTATGTCGATATCGCACTGCCGAGGACGACGACGCTGATCTGGCTTGATCTGAGCGAAGAGGAATGCGTGGCGAACATCATGCGCCGTGGCATCCAGGGCGGCGAAAGCCAGGAATCGTTCGACGGTCTGGTGAAATGGGTGCAGGAATACAGAACCCGAAAGAACAATTGGAATTCGTTCGACGGCCATCTGAAGCTTTTTGAAAGCTTTTCAGGCGAGAAGGCCCGGCTGACGAACAGGGCCGAGGTCGATGCCTATGCGGGGCGCCTCTTGCAGGCATGAAAAAGCCGGCGCGGAGGGCACCGGCTTTGATCCTGGCGAAAAAAGGGCTTATCAGCTGCCGAAGGCGGTGCGCAGCAGGCTGAGCTGGGCGCGGACGCTGTTCTCGTTGTCCGGCAGCACGGCTGCGTCGGCCGGGCGGTAGATTTCGCGGTCGAGAATGGCGACGCGGTTCTGGAGGCGCAGCGAACGCTCGACGAGGTCGCGGAAACCTTCCGGCAGATCGAGCCAGCCCGGAGCATTGCGGTCGACGTTGAAGCCGTCGAGGCGGACCTTGCTCTTTTCCGACATCACCTGTTCGCGGCTCATCTCGCCATTGTTGACGGCGCGCTGCAGAAGCAGCCAGGAGGCCATCTGCATGAGGCGGGTGGTGAGCCGCATGGACTCGGCTGCGTAAAGGACGGATGCCATGCGCGGCAGAACCTTGGAAGCGGCGCGGCCGGTACCGTCAAGGTAGCTCGCGGTCTCCTCGACCAGCGACATGCCCTCGGAGTACAGAGCCTTGAACTGCGAAGACGCAGCGGCGCGGCCTGCAAAACTTACGGTATTCAATCCCTGTTCGGACATCGAGATCATCCTGCTTAACGCAATCACATTCAGGCAATGACAACGGCGGATAAAAGTTCCCATGCCGTTCTGATGGCTTGAAGATGATACTTATAATGGAAATCCGCAAGGCGTTTCTTAAGGAAAGGTTAATACCCACAAGAAGTGGTAAACGGCCACCATGTTCCTGAAATGAGACGCATTTCACGCCCCAATACAGGACTTTGTTGCTCTGGGAAAGCCGGCAGAAAAACGTTGGCCTTGCAACGCGCGCGGCAAGACATGGGACCGGGCCGGCAAGGTCCCAAAAAAGAAGAGCCGCGGAAAGGCGGCTCTCAAGGTAAAACAGGGAGAAATCAGACCATTCGCCGAATGGTGAAACTGTCTGAGTCCAGGAAGCCTGAACGTCCCCATATTCTCAGATGATGATTAATATAGTCTTAAAAGTAAGCAGAAATACTTAGCATTCTTCGCTGCGGTCCGGCGTTCAGGATCGGAACAAATTGTCCGCCGCGCGCCGGCCGGCCGCCTTTGTCTCCTTCTCGGCCTCGATCCGGGCGATCTCCTGCCTCAGGAGGCCGATTCGCGATTCGAGCTCGTCCACCGACAGCATGGAGAGGTCGCAGCCGAGTTCGTGGGTGGTCGGCTTCTTCGGCCGGTCGTCGTCGAGAAAGCTCATGATGCCTCCTTCCTTGCGTTCATTTCTGGCCTGGCATTCATGTCCGGCCTGGCATTGGCTTCCGGCAATGAGCCGCTGGTCTTGGCGCGCGGGTCGAGCGACAGGCTTTCCGGCGTGGCAAGCGGAGAGGTCGAGGCCGGCGCGGTCGTGTAGGCTTCGCGCTCGGCGACTGGGATGGGTGCCCGCTGGCGGCTGCGGATGATCGCGTAGGCGGTCACCAGAAGGTGGGCACCGGCCGTCACCGCAAACAGCGCATACGGGCCGGCCCAGGTCATCACCGGACCGCCGAGCGTGGGGCCGATGATCGTGCCGATGCCATAGAGAAGAAGCAGGCCGCCTGAGACTTTCACGAAGTCCTCCGGGGCAGCAAAGTCGTTGGCATGGGCAACCGCGATCGGATAGAGCGCGTTGGCGGCGGCTCCGTAGATCGCCACCAGCACGACGATGTCGTAGGTGCCGGATGGCCGGACCAGCACGATCGCCAGGCCCGCGAGCGCTGCCGCGGCCGAGAGGCCGGCGAGCACGTGGCGGCGGTCCATCCGGTCCGACAGCCGGCCCGCCGGAAACTGCATGATCGCGCCGGCGAAGATGGTGATGCTGACCATCGCCGCGACCGCTCCCTGGTCGAGGCCGGCACGCGTGCCGAAGACGGCGCCGAGCGTGCCATAGGCGCCGTTGGCAACGCCTATCAGGAGAATGCCGATGCAGGAGATCGGCGAGTTGCGGAAGAGGGCGCGCAGATCAAGCCGGGCGCGCTTCAGCGGCTGCGGCGACGCGGCTTTGGAAAGCGTGGTCGGCAGTGCCGCAAGGCTGTAGAGGATGCCGCAGATCATGAACAGCGTCGGCGTCGCGATATCCGCGAACGGCACCATCAGCTGGCCCCCGACGACGCCGAAAAGGGTGATCGAGATATAGAAGGAGAAGATCGTGCCGCGGCTTTCGCTGGTGGCGCGCTCGTTGAGCCAGCTTTCGATGATCATCGAGGTGCCGGCGGTGCAGAAGCCGGTGATGGCGCGCAGCACCAGCCAGGTGTTCTGGTCGACCAGCAGTCCGGTCAAAAGCACGTTAAGGCAGATCAGCGACAGGAAGCCGGAAAAGGCGCGGACATGGCCGATGCGGCGCACCACGTTGGGCGCCACGAAACAGCCGATCACGAAGCCGGAGGCCCAGGTCGTGCCGAGCAGGCCGAGCACTTCGTTGGAATATCCTTCCTGCGCACCCCGCACCGGCAGAAGCAGGCTCTGCAAGCCATTGCCGAGGAAAAGCAGAAGCGTACCGCAGAGGAGGGCGAGGATTGGAAGGAGGTTTCGTCTCATCTTTGCTACTGTCAGCTCTCTGCGCGAATGCGATCAATCACGGCTTCACCGGCAAGCATTGTTGCATGCGGATGAACCGGGCGTTAACGAAAGCGAAGCGGATTAGCTATTCCTCGAATCCCCTCCACATCTATCTGTCGTGGGGCGCAAAAATGTCCAGCCTGTGGCGGACGAGATCGGCAAGGCGGAGATGACAAAGACAATCGCGGTCCTTCTGGTCCTCGCCATGCTGATACAGATCATCAAGCCGCTCAACTTGCCGGGCATGAGGCGCCGAGGCGATTTCTGGAAGCTCGCCGTCGTCGCCTTCGCGGTCTGGAGCGTCGCGCTGATCCTGCGCGAATTCACCACACTCTGACGCCGAGAATCCATAAATGAAGTGGTGCTTTAGTCAGCGCCTGGTCCTCACCCGATAGCTCCGAAGGACGGCCCAAGCGACGAGAGGACCAACCATTCCGGCCACCGCCGACAGGTATCCGTGAGTGAAGTACGCATCGCCCAATTCAGCGCGGATTGCGGGGCCTACAGAAGAATCGTGCAGTTCATCGACTTGGCCCCAAGCGCAAAGTAGCGCGATGGGGAGAAGGAAAAGCGCGAAAGATGGGCGCCGCAGTCCGGCAGTGAACGCTATAGCTGTGATAATCCCCGGGACAATCCATAACTGAGGGATGGTGGGTTCCTTGTCTGCCACCTCTGCCAAAGCCGGTGATGATAGAAAGATCAGCAATCCGATAAGCGGAATGCACGCTTTTCTCATGGATATTGGCGCGACGTTGAACATGGTTCGATTTCCCACGGCACCTCGAAGTTGGCAAGTGGTCGCTTGCCGACGCTAGGGCTTCCAAATTGCACGAGAACGTGATTCAGCGTCGGATGAGCAGATACGACCTGACTGACTTCGAATAGTTTGTGATCGAGCCACTGCTTCCCAATAAGCCGTGAGGCGTCCGCGCGTTGATGACCGTCGTCTGCTGACCGCATCCGGGCGTCTCTTCGCGAGAAGGGGGCGTTTGCCAATACCCCCCCAAAGCCAACCGTCGGTCAAAACGGTACTTCAGCACATGGCTCTATCGCGAGCGGAACCTGATCGAGCGCTTCTTCTCCAAGCTGAAGCACTTCCGGAGGGTCGCGACCGGCTACGACAAGCTGGCGGAGAATTTCCTCGCCATGGCCCAACTGGCATCAATGCGCCTGTGGTTGCGCGTTTATGGGTCTGCAGCCTAGACGTCGATGGAGCCGCGCATGACGGGCACGCAGCGGCCGCTGATGGTGACATCGGTGACGGTACCGGCCGACTTCACGACATCGAGCTCGATAATGCTGCGGCGGCCCATCTCGACGCCCTGTTCGATCGTCACATGCACCCCGGCATCCTTCTCCGGCGCCTGCGTGACCAGGAAGGCGGACACGGCGGCGGAGGCGCTGCCGGTGGCAGGATCTTCCATGACATTGTCGAGCGGCGCGAACATGCGGGCGCGGAGGCTCCAAGGCGTTTGCGGGCTGCGGACGTAAAGGAAAACGGGGAAGTCCAGTCCGGCGCCCGTATGTCTTGCGGCAGCCTCATGGAACATCGTGATGTTCGGCCGGGCGGCGGCAAGGGCGTCGAGGCTATCGAGTTCGGCGATCGCGAAGGCGAGGCCGACGGAGGCGAAGACCGGTTTGTGGGCGGTGGTGCGGATGTGTTCCGCATCGATCGAAACGCAGCCGGCTATGAGGCTCGGCTCGATCTCGGCGCCGATCTCCAGCGGGCGCGGCGCGCGGATCGTTGCGCCGATAACGCCGGTCGCGTCCCGCAGCAGCCCGACCTCCACCAGACCGGCGATCTCTTCGAAACGAAGCTGGTCGGTGACCGGCTTGCCGAACAGGTCGGGGCGCTGGCCGAGCACGTAAGCGGTGCCGACATTGGGATGGCCGGCAAAGGGGATTTCCATCGTCGGGGTGAAGATGCGAACCCGGGCGCTGTTCTCCGGATTTTCCGGCGGTAGAACGAAGGTGCTTTCGGCATAGTTGAATTCGGTGGCGATCCGCTGCATCTGCCGGTCGGTGAGCCCGCGCGCATCCGGCACGACGGCGAGCGGATTGCCGGCGAAACTCTCGGTCGTGAACACATCGACGGTGACGAAATCGGCGGTCGGCATGGCGAAACTCTCCGGAAGCGATGCCGGATTTAAAGCCTCGCCGACCGTCAATACCAGCCAATGTTTTTGATCGTGATCATCACGGGAATGAAAGCGATCGGCGCCATCGGCTCAGATAAGGCCGTGATCCCGCATCGCCTTTTCCTCGTCGCCGGTGATATAGGCGAAAATCCTGGGCGCGCCATCGGCGATCGTCACCAGATAGAAATTGGTGAAGCGCACATTGCCGGCTTCGCCCGCCTTGTTGACATAGGAAAAATCCCAGCCGACTTCGGCAAGCGCATGAAGATCATTGAGGCAGGTGATCTTCACGCCGGTAATGTCCATCCGCTTGCCGCCGACATCACGATATCGGGCGAAACCCTGCGGGATGACTTCGCGGAACGCTGCGTCATTGGCTCCCCCCAATACCCCTTGCGGTGCCGAGCCGACAAAATAGGCGGCGAAAAATGCGGCGATGCCGGCGACGTCTACCGACGCTGCGTCCTTCAGGGCGTCATTGCTGGTCCGGCCGTATTCATCGAACAGTCTGCGGACCTTGGTTTCCATTTCCGTCATGGGCAACCTCCCTTCCAGCAAGGAACGCCGTTTCGCCGGTTCGGTTCATATGTATTTTGATGCCGCGATAAAACAGAAAGGCCGCTCCGTTGCCGGGGCGGCCTTCTTCCTCCTCCTTGAAAAGGCGCTCCTCAAGCGGCCTTTTCGATATCCTTTTTCCAGCGGCCCTTGGCGGCCCCAGGCACTGAGGGCCCGGTCAGGACTTGTTGACGCTTGCTGCGTAGATCTGATCGATCGTCGCAGCGATGCTCGCGTTGAAATCGGCGTCGCTCATCGAGACGCGCAGGTTTTCCGCCAGAGCGCGCGAGAAGCTGGCGATCATGCCATGGTTGTGGCTGAGCTTTTCGCAGGCATCCGCGGTGCTGTAGCCGCCGGAAAGGGCGACGACGCGGATGACCGACTTGTGGGCGACCAGGGGAGCGTAGAAATCGGCGACCGTCGGGATCGTCAGTTTCAGCATGACCTTCTCGCCTGCCGGAAGCTTGTCGAGCCGCTCGGCGATCTCGTCGCGCAGGATCGCTTCGGCCTGTTCCTTGGTCGGGCTCTTGATGGAAACCTCGGGCTCGATGATCGGCATGAGGCCCTGGCCGATGATCTGGCGGGCGACCTGGAACTGCTGCTCCACGACGGCGGCGATGCCGCCCTTGTCGGCATGAGCGATCACCGACCGCATCTTGGTCCCGAAAATCCCTTTTTCGCGACCGCGGATCAGGGGAGCATCCAGATCGGGCATCGGCTTCATCGTCTGAACGCCGTTTTCCTCGGCATTCAGACCCTTGTCGATTTTGAGGAAAGGCACCACGCCGCGCTTTTCCCAGAGGTAGGACGGAACGGGCTCACCATCGACGTCGCCGTCCATGGTCCGCTCGAACAGGATGGCGCCGATAACCTTTTCGCCCGTGAAGGCGGGGGCGCTCATGATGCGGACGCGCATGGCATGTACCAGGCGGAACATCTCTTCGTCGCCCTGGTAGTCGGTGTCGGACACGCCGTAAAGACGCAGCGCTCCAGGTGTTGAACCGCCGCTTTGGTCCAGCGCCGCGATAAATCCGGGCGCGGAACTCATCTTGTTCAACATCTTGGCGTCCACCATACTACACTCCTGTCCCTAAGTTGGCGCGCAACGCGCGCATGTCTCCCTAAGCTTTCATTCGCGGATAACAGAAGTTTTTTTAAAGGGAAATGCACCCTTAAGTTATTGAAACGATTGAAATGCTTTCAATCGTTTAAAATATCTAAAAAATTTTAAACCCGTTAACTCCGAAGCGCGCCGCCCTATATGGCGCGCTCCCTGTTTCCCGGGCCGGCCAGGTCAGGCCGCCTTGACGAGCACGGAGACGCCCGGCAGTTCCTTGCCTTCCATCCATTCCAGGAACGCGCCACCGGCAGTCGAGACATAGGAGAAGTCGTCGGCAGCACCGGCATGGTTGAGGGCCGCGACCGTATCGCCGCCGCCCGCCACCGAGGTGAGCTTGCCGGCTTTCGTCTGGGCCGCGGCATGTTGCGCGGCGGCGACCGTCGCCTTGTCGAAGGGTTCGATCTCGAAGGCGCCGAGTGGGCCGTTCCAGACGAGCGTCGAGGCCTTGGAAATCCACTCGTTGACGGCTGCGACCGATTTCGGGCCGACATCAAGCATCATCGCGTCGGCCGGGATGGCGGCGATATCCACCACTTCGTTGGCGGCTCCCGCCTTGAATTCGCGGGCGACGACGCCGTCGACCGGCAGCACGATGGCGCAATTGGCGGCTTTCGCTTCCGCCAGGATCGTCCGGGCGGTGTCGGCAAGGTCGTGCTCGCAGAGCGACTTGCCGACATCGATACCCTGCGCGGCGATGAAGGTATTGGCCATGCCGCCGCCGATCACCAGCGCATCGACCTTCTTGACCAGGTTCTGCAGGAGGTCGATCTTGGTCGATACCTTGGCGCCGCCGACGATGGCGACGACCGGGCGGGCCGGATTGCCGAGGCCCTTTTCGAGCGCTTCCAGCTCTTCCTGCATGGTGCGGCCGGCATAGGCGGGCAGGTGGTGCGCCAGGCCTTCCGTCGAGGCATGGGCGCGGTGGGCGGCGGAAAAGGCGTCGTTGACGAAGATGTCGCCGTTCTTGGCGAGTGCCTCGGTGAAGGCCGGATCGTTCTTTTCCTCGCCCTTGTGGAAACGGGTGTTTTCGAGAAGCAGGATATCGCCGTTCTTCATGGCTGAGATCGCCTGTTCGGCTTCCGGGCCGATGCAATCGGAGGCGAAGAGGATTTTTTGACCCAGCACTTCATTGACTGCCGAGACGATCAGCGAGAGCGACATGTCGGCGACCGGTTCGCCCTTCGGGCGGCCGAAATGGGCCAGCAGGATGACCTTGGCACCCTTCTTGGCCAGTTCCAGAATGGTCGGCGCGACGCGTTCGATGCGGGTCGCATCCGTCACCTTGCCGTCGGCGACGGGAACGTTGAGATCGACGCGCACGAGCACGCGCTTGGCTGCGATATCGGTGAGGTCGTCGAGGGTCTTGAAGGCCGGCATGATGTCAATCCATTGACTCGGGAAATGTGCAGCGGACCATACTATGCCTGACCGCCGACGCAAGGCGATTGGTTGCGGCCATCCCCTTTCCGTGAGCCGCCTATGGGGAATGGTCGCTCATTTTATCGTGGGAATGCGGAAGGTGGAGGATTTTATTCAGGCTCCTGCCGACAAGCCGCACAAGGACCGCAGGCAGGCATACCCGGCGCTCCGGCTGAGCTTTCGCTCCTCTATGCCGATCCTTCCGGCGGCACGGCGCCCGGCTTCACGGGCACGTGCTTGCCGCGATATTTGCGGATGAGGTCGCGGATGCGGTGGGCGATCTCGCGCATGTTGATGAAGATCGGCAGGTTTGTCGCGGGCTCCACCGGCTCCAGCGAAATGCCGATGCTGCGGACGTGTTCGTGCTCGTCGAGTTCGCGCACGATCAGGATGATCGAGCCGAAGCGGATGCGGTCGGCATAATCCGCACGGCCGCCGAGCCGCGAGGTCACCAGGTCGCCGACGGTCATGTTCTGCTCGTTGGCGGAGAGCAGGCCGGGGCCATAGGCCGCGTCCAGCTCCTTGGCGGGGCGCGTCGGCGAGATCGCAAACGCGCCGAAAAATTCCGCGTCGTCCTCGTCGACCGGCACCTGGCTTGCGAAGATGCGGTCGAGCAGTTTCGAATAGGCGGGCGAGATGAACAGGTAGACCTGGTCGTTCTCCTTCAGCCGGCCGGCATATTGATAACGCATGCTGCGGCCGTCGCGGATGACCAGCGATGGCATCGCCCAGCGGGGAATGCGCTCGCCCTGCAGGATGGGGCTGCCCTTCATAACGCGATAGGAGATCAGCTCGTGATGGGCGGTGCCCGGCAGGTCGAGCTCGACCTTGTCGACGGCGCCGATGCGCGGCGGAATGATCAAGCCGAGCTTGTGGGCGACCGGCTTGATCGTCCAGCCCTGGACGAGGAGCGAGACCAGCACGATGATGAAGGTGATGTTGAAGAACAGCTGGCCGTTCTCGACGCCGCTCAGGATCGGCATGATTGCAAGCAGGATGGAGACGGCGCCGCGCAGGCCGACCCAGGCGAGGAAGCTGGTCTCCTGCTGGGTGAAATCGTAAGGCAGCAGGCTCAGCCACACGGCGATCGGCCGGGCGACGAAGATCAGGAACAGCGCCAGTGCGATCGCCGGCAGAAGGATGGCCGGGAATTGCGATGGCGTGGCGAGCAGGCCGAGCACCAGGAACATGATGATCTGGGCGAGCCAGGTCAGTCCCTCGTTGAAGCGGACGATCTGCGGCTTGGCGAACATCTTGCGGTTGCCGGAATAGATGCCGGCGACATAGACCGCCAGGAAGCCGCTGCCGCCCATGGCGCCGGTGAAGGAAAAGACCAGCAGCGCCAGCGTCAGCACGAAGATCGGCGCCAGGCCCCGGTCGGAGGTGAAGCGGTTCAGCACCCAGACGATCATCATGCCGCCGAACAGGCCGAAGAGGACGCCGAGCCCCATTTCCTCGACGAACAGGAACAGGAAATGCAGGTCGAGGCCGGAAAAGCCCTGTCCGGTCGCCAGCAGTTCGGCAAGCGCGATCGTCAGGAAGATCGCCATCGGGTCGTTGGTGCCGGACTCGACCTCGAGCGTCGAGCGCACCTTGTCGCGGATGTTGATGCCGCTGACGCGCAAAAGGAAGAAGACGGCGGCCGCATCCGTGGAGGCGACGATCGAGCCGAGCAGCAGCCCTTCGAGCCAGTTGAAATCGAGGAAGATCGTCGCGGCGAAGGCGAAGATGCCGGCCGTCAGCAGCACGCCGACCGAGGCGAGCGTGACCGCCGGCGCGGCGGCCATCCGGAACGAGTGGATGGGGGTCATGAAGCCGGAATCGAACAGCACGATCGCCAGCGCCAGATATCCCAGCATGAAGGTGAAGGAATAGTTCTCGAACTGGATGCCGAGCCCATCGACGCCGGCGAGCAGGCCAATCGACAGGAAGACCAGGAGGAGGGGCGCGCCGAAGCGGAAGGCGAGGAGGCTCGAAAGGGCAGCCGCCAGCACCAGGACCGTGCCGACCAGCAGGACGATATAAAAAGCCTCCACCTGGAACGTCCCTTCCTTGTCCCCGCGCCTCATACGATCCCCGCCCGCAGCCCCGGAACCGGAACTGTGCCACGCCGCAACGCGGCCATGCCAGAATGGGGCAGATGCCGGCCGAAGGCCAGCGAATCGACGGACCGATTAGGCGGGAACAATTCCGGCAAGAGAAGGGCAGGAGGCAAACAAGAGCGTGGCGGGGAATAAAAAAGACGGATTAATGCCTTGGTGCCGATGGCTTTTCACTTTTCTGCCGGGAGACCCTGTCCAAACTTTCGTGACCTCTGTCAGCTATACTTGTATCCGATGGGTAACTGATACAGCTGAGACAAGACGGGCCAGAACGCATATGCGGCAGCTCTGCCATCGCCAAAATCTTTAAAGTGATCTCCCAGCCCTAACGCGTGGCCGACCTCGTGGATTGCTACTTCAAAGCTGGCAAGCTGACCGCTAGGTGCGTCGAGATTGATATACAAAATGCAATCGATCTCGCCATTTTGCTTAATCGCATTCATCGGCCAATGAGGGGCAGATCGCGCAGCCCCTACATTCCCCGTACACGCGATATTCGGGGTAGCAGGATTTCCTGCCGCAAAACCTTTTGTGAAGATAAGACCCCGCTCGCGCGCAAGCACATCAGCTTCACTTGCCAGCCGATCAAAAATCGACTTCTCAAGCGTTTTTTCGATCATTGAGAGTGCCGCCGCAGCGCGATAATCATCGTTCTCGAAGACCGGGATTTTCATGTTGCCAATATCCCATCGCTTCGCTCGCCCAGGGGCGTAAAACCTTATAGGAGACAGCTTGGCGCTTCCGTTAATTTTAGAAAGGACATCGATCGTGTCTTTAGGAGTATTCCTACGAATTCTCCAAATAAAATTTTCAATATGGCAAATAAAAAAAGTCATTTCATAATTCATGTTGCGCAATTTATGCTCCGAAATGTTTATGCCTCTCCTGTATATTTTAGATAGATTAATGCCCAATAAAATATTGCCGGAAGCCACCTGGGGCTTTCAAGCAGCGCACGCCATATCGTACACATGATATCCCCCGTAGTCCGGAAATGTGAGTATGCTTTACGGCTGTCGACCTCGCTCCCGACGAACTTCTTCGAAGCGAATACCGCCTCCAGCAATCTCCCGCAAACAAAAAACTCCCTTGCCGGGGAGGTGATGTCCTGCCGATGCCGTCCAATGATAGCCTCTGCGATCCTCAGATCTGCTTCGAGCACTCCACGTCCGTGTCGGCCATGCGTCCGATGGATCCCATTTGTTGTCGTACCGGCGCGGGATCGGAGGGCATTGCCTTCCAGCGCCTGGACGGCAATTCTCACGGCCCTCGGCTTCGTTTCGCCCGTCCTCGGTCGCGGTGAAGTTGAAGTACTTGAAGAGATCCGCGGACGGACGGATGTTACCGGGTTGGCATTAGTTTTGCGGGCCAGCCGGGCTTTCTCGGGCGCACATACGCGACAGGTCAGCTCCCGAAATAGCGCGTCGGCGTCGTCCCGAGCGCCTTCTTGAACATCACGATGAATGCTGTGACGGACTCGTATCCGAGGTCGCTCGATACCCTCTGGACCGTCGCGCCGCCGGCGAGTTCGCGCAGGGCGATGATCAGGTGCAGTTGCCGCCGCCAGCGGCCGAAGGTCAGGCCTGTCTCCTGGACCATCAGCCGCTTGAGAGACCGTTCGCTGGTCGCGATATAGGCGGCCCATTCCCCCAGGGTGCGGCGGTCGCCGGGATCGGCGGTCAGGGCTGCGGTGATCATCGCGATCTTCGGATGGCCGGACACGGGCAGTTTCAGCCCCTCCTTCGGCATCACGGCCAGTTCGCCCAGCAGGACCTGCACGAGCCGGCCGATATGGTCGTCCGGAGAATAATCGTCCGTTACGTCGGCAAGCCGCAGGATCATCTCGCGGAGCATCGGCGATACGGCGAGGGTGCAGCACTCCTGCGGAAGCGTCGCGGCGTCCGGTTCGACGAACAGATAGGAGAGGCGGGCGTTCGGCGTAACCTGGTTACTGTGGAGCACGCCGCCGGGAATCCAGATCCCGCAATCCGGCGGGACGATCCAAAGGCCGTTCGCGGCCGTGCAGGTGACCGCTCCGTGCAGGGCGAGGACCAGCTGGCCCTGCCTGTGCTGGTGCTGCGGCATCTCGCCTTCATAGTCGCTGAAGTCGAGCCGCAGGGCGACCGCCGGGCGATCCGACCGGTCGGGGTCGAAGTCGGCGTAACAGGAACGGCGCTTTTTTTCAGATTGGCCCGATTTGAAGATCATATGGCATTATCTCCAAATTCATCTGTGCCGCAATCCGTTACCGTTGGTGATCAGCAACGTGATGGAGACTGTTATGAAATTTGCTGTCGTCGGCGCAACCGGACGAATCGGCGCCACCCTGACGCAGACCCTGCTGGGGGCCGGGCATGAGGTAAGAGCGCTCTCGAGGGGTGGCCCGGCCCTCGACGCGCTGGTCAGGCTCGGCGCTGAGCCGTTCCTGGGAAGTTTCGACACAGGTGCCGGGGGGCTCGACAAGGTCTTCTCGGATGTCGATGCGGCGTTCCTCATGGTGAAGACCGACTGGAACAATATCCACGGGCATTATCCGGCCGTCGCCAGCCGTTTCTTTGATGCGCTCCAGGGCTCTCCGGTGAGGCTGGCCGTCAGTCTGACCGCTATCGGCTCGGAAGTGAGCGGAAACACCGGCCATTTCGAGTGCTTCCACCACCTGGACCAGAAGCTGAACCAGCTCGGCAACATCGATCTTGTCCATCTGCGGGCCAGCTGGTTCATGGAGAACATGCTGGCTTTCACGGATGCGGTCGCAAGACATGGCCGGATCGGCTGGTCCGTCAATCCCGATGTGAAGCTCTCCTGGGTGGCGACGGCCGACATTGCCGGTCTGGCGGCGAGCGAACTGATGAACCCGACGGGCGAGCGCCGCGTCGTGCGGGAGGTCGGTTCGGAAGATCTGACGATGCCCGAGGTGGCCGCGATGCTCGGCAGGGAAATCGGCCGGCCGGTGGAATACCGTTTCGTCGACAGGACGCGGCAGGAGATCGAAGCCGAATATCTGCAGAGGTTCGGGACGCCGGAACTGTGGTTGGACGACAGCCTGACCCTTGACGCCCTGAACGATGGCCGCGTGCGTTTCCACGGCGAGCGCAGCCTGCTGCCCACCCGGATGGAAACGTTCATCAGGGACGTCTGGAAGCCGCGTTATCTGGATTCGCTCGCCAACCAGGACGGGCGCGAGACATTCTACACCTGGAGTGCAAAGGCGTAGCCGCCGAAAGCGCTTCGTTATCCGGGCCTCCGGCCGGGGCATGGGCACTCGCTGGTTTTGCCGCCGGCCTACCTTGCCAAAGGTGACTGCCCCCAAACGAAAAACCCCTCCCTTGCGGGGAGGGGCGATACCTTGCCGGTGCCGCCCGAAAGCGGCCTCCGCAATCCTCAGATGAGCTTCGAAAACGCCACGGCCGTGTCGGCCATGCGGTTCGAAAAACCCCATTCGTTGTCGTACCAGGACAGGATGCGCACGAAATTGCCTTCGAGCACCTTGGTCTGGTCGATCGCGAAGATCGAGGAATGGCTGTCGTGGTTGAAGTCGCGGGAAACGAGCGGCTCTTCGGTGTAACCGAGAATGCCCTTCAGCGCGCCCTTCGAGGCGGACTTGATCGCTTCGTTGATTTCGGCGACCGAGGTCGTCTTCTTGGCGACAAACTTGAAGTCGACGACCGAGACGTTCGGGGTCGGCACGCGGATCGAGGTGCCGTCGAGCTTGCCCTTGAGGTGCGGCAGGACGAGGCCGACGGCCTTGGCGGCACCCGTCGAGGTCGGGATCATCGACAAGGCTGCGGCGCGGGCGCGGTACAGGTCCTTGTGCATCGTGTCGAGGGTCGGCTGGTCGCCCGTGTAGGAGTGGATCGTGGTCATGAAGCCGTGGTCGATGCCGACGGCGTCGTCGAGGACCTTGACCACCGGAACCAGGCAGTTGGTGGTGCAGGAGGCGTTGGAGATGACCAGGTGTTCGCGGGTCAGCTTGTCGTGGTTGACGCCGAAAACGACGGTCAAGTCCGCGCCGTCGGCAGGCGCCGAGACGATGACGCGCTTGGCGCCGGCCGTCAGGTGGGCGGCCGCCTTGTCGCGGGCGGTGAAGATGCCGGTGCATTCGAGCGCGATGTCGACGCCGAGTTCGCCATGCGGCAGGGTGGCCGGATCCTTGATCGCGGTCACCTTGATCGGCTTGCCGCCGCCGACGGTGATCGTGTCGCCCTCGACCTTCACGTCGGCCGGGAACTTGCCGTGGATCGAATCGTAGCGGAGCAGGTGGGCATTGGTCTCGACCGGGCCGAGGTCGTTGATGGCAACCACCTCGATGTCGGTGCGGCCGGATTCCACGATAGCACGCAGAACGTTACGGCCGATGCGGCCAAAGCCGTTGATGGCAACTTTCACAGTCATGTCAGTCTCCCGAAAATGTGCGGTCTGTCTTGGCGGGGCGCGCTCTACGCGCCCCCTTGATTGTCTGTCTCTGGCTCAGGCAAGCTGTTTTTCGGCTGCGGCGACAACCGCTTCCGCGGTGATGCCGAAGTGCTTGAAGAGATCCTTTGCCGGGCCCGAGGCGCCGAAGGACTTCATGCCGATGAAGGTCCCGTTCGGACCGATGAAGTGGTCCCATCCCTCGCGCACGGCCGCTTCGACGGCGATCTTGACCGGCGAATTGCCGATGACCGCGGCCTGGTAGGATTCCGGCTGGTCGAAGAAGAGTTCGACGCAGGGGACGGAAACGACGCGGGTGGCGATGCCCTTGCCGTCGAGCACGCCTTGCGCCTTCAGCGCCAGTTCGACTTCCGAGCCGGAAGCGAAGATCGTCACCTTGGCGTCGGCCGCCGAGACGAGTTCGTAGGCGCCCTGGGCGCAGAGGTTCTTCTCTTCATAGGTCTTGCGGGCGGGCGTCAGGTTCTGGCGGGTGAGCGCGAGACCCGACGGGCGGTGCTTTTCCTTGAGCGCCAGCTGCCAGCACTCGGCCGTCTCGGTCTCGTCGGCCGGGCGGAAGAGAAGCAGGTTGGGGATGGCGCGCAGCGCGGCCAGATGCTCGACCGGCTGGTGGGTCGGGCCGTCTTCGCCGACGCCGATCGAATCATGCGTCCAGACATGCACGACGCGGATGCCCATCAGGGCTGCGAGGCGCACGGACGGGCGGCAATAATCCGAGAAGATCAGGAAGCCGCCGGAATAGGGGATCAAGCCGCCATGCAGCGCGATGCCGTTGATGGCGGCTGCGGTCGCATGTTCGCGGATGCCCCAGTGCATGTAGCGGCCGGAGAAATCGGTCGGGGTGATCGACTTCATCTGGCTGGTCTTGGTGTTGTTCGACGGCGTCAGGTCGGCCGAGCCGCCGATCGTTTCCGGCAACAGGCCGTTGATGACTTCGAGCGCGTCCTCGGAGGCCTTGCGGGTGGCGACCGTCGGGTTGTTCTCGGCGATCTTCTTCTTGAAGGCGTCGATGGCGCTGTCGAAATTGCCCGGCAGGTCGCCGGCGAAACGGCGCACGAATTCGGCCTTCTTATCCGCAGCGGTGGCGGCGAGGCGGTCTTCCCAGTCCTTGCGGGTCTTGGTGGAGCGCAGGCCGGCGAGGCGCCAGGCGTCGAGGACGTCGGCCGGAACGGTGAAGGCTTCCGCCTCCCAGTTCAGGTGCTTGCGGGCGGCGGCGATTTCTTCGGCGCCGAGCGGATTGCCGTGGACCTTGTGGGTGCCCTGCTTGTTGGGGGCGCCGAAGCCGATGATGGTCTTGCAGGCGATGAAGGTCGGGCGGTCGGATTTCTGGGCGGCCTCGATCGCGGCCGAGATCTGGTCCACGTCATGGCCGTCGACCTCGATCGTGTTCCAGTGGGCGGACTTGAAGCGCATGACCTGGTCGGTCGAATCCGACAATGAGACGGCGCCGTCGATGGTGATCTTGTTGTCGTCCCAGAAGAGGACGAGCTTGTTGAGCTTCAGGTGGCCGGCCAGCGCGATCGCTTCCTGGCTGATGCCTTCCATCAGGCAGCCGTCGCCGCAGAGCACGTAGGTGTGGTGGTTCTGCAGGTCGGAACCGAATTCCTCTTCCAGCTTGCGTTCGGCGATCGCCATGCCGACGGCATTGGCAATGCCCTGGCCGAGCGGGCCGGTGGTGGTCTCGATGCCCGAGGCATGGCCGTATTCCGGATGGCCGGCGGTCTTGGAACCGAGCTGGCGGAACTGCTTGATGTCCTCGATCGTCATGTCCTCGTATCCGGTGAGATAGAGGAGCGAATAGAGAAGCATGGAACCGTGGCCGGCCGACAGCACGAAACGGTCGCGGTCCGGCCAGAGCGGGTTCTTCGGGTCGAATTTCAGGTAGCGGGTGAACAGGACGGTCGCAATGTCGGCAGCGCCCATCGGCAGGCCGGGATGGCCGGAATTGGCCTTCTCTACAGCATCCATGGCGAGGAATCGGATTGCGTTCGCCATCCGGTTATGTTTGTCGAGAGAGGTCATGGCTAATCCGCTTTTTACGGGTGTCGGTCACGGTCCGCGTGGGACCACTTGAAGGGCGGCCCGGGGACCACCTGAGAGCGGCTGATCCTTAGCAGGTGCAACGCGCAAGTCAACAAAAGCACCGTTCCTCGAAGGGGGGATGACGAACTTTCCTGCAGCCTGCCTGAATTCTATGCAGCATGCGGGCAACCTGTGGCAGGGCGCAGAAACATAGTTGACGATCCACAGTTAGGACACTTTTGAGAGGCCTCGATTGATTGACCGGCTTGCGGGCGGTGAATAATCTGCCGCCCTTGCTGGAGGGGCCGATCATAGCGATTCGGCCGATTTCGCGTATCGACAGGAAGCTTCGCATGCCGTCGGAAAAGACGATCGACATGGTGATCTCGGAACTCAAGGCAGCGATCGGCGGCCTCGAGAGCGCCGTCGACGCGCGCATCGAGCGCCAACGCGAGGCGCAGGACGTGGAAGGCGAGGTGCGCCGGGTGCATGCCGACCGCGCGCGCCTGGCGCAGGAGCTCGACCAGTCGCAATTCCGCGCCAATCGGCTGGAAGAGGTGAACCGGGAAGTCTCCCGGCGCCTGGTGACGGCGATGGAAACCATCCGCGCCGTGCTCGATCGCTGACACGCCAAGATCAAAAGGGAATGCCATGGCCCAGGTAACGGTGATGATCGACGGCAAGGCCTATCGCATGGCCTGCGAGGAAGGACAGGAAGGGCACCTGACCGACCTTGCCGACCGATTCGACCGTTACGTCGGCCACCTCAAGAGCCAGTTCGGCGAGATCGGCGATCTGCGCATCACGGTCATGGCGGGCATCATGATCATGGACGAGCTTTCGGAGGTCACCCGCAAGCTTGGCCTCATCGAAGCCGAGGTCGCGGCGCTCAAGTCCAACCGCGACGGGGCGCTCGAAAACCAGCAGCGCAACGAGCAGCAGGTGGTCTCCGTGCTCGGCGAACTCGCCTCGCGGCTGGACGGCCTGACCGCCAAGCTCAACGGCCGCGCGCCGGCCCAAGTGAACTGATCCAAAGTTCATAATAAAGACTTTCCGCCACTGGTGCGGACCGGCGATCACACATATATTGGCGACGCGGTCTGCGCCTCACGACAGGAACCACAATCCCTGGGGCCATACTCGATCCAAAGGGAGCTGTCCCTGTCCGGGCCCGTGGGCTTGGACACACGGCGCCCACCTACGTTTGTAGGCACCCAGGATCGTAAACATCCATCGGTTGCCGTGGATCGCACTTCATCTTCCCCTCGATATCAGCGCGGTCCCCTGGCCACCCGGACTTCGCGCGGGTGGATCATGAATTTAAGTTATTACTAATTTATTTACCATGCCGCGGGCTTAGGACCGCGGGATCGCGGCCTGGGCGATGCTCTTAATCCTCTTTTCAAACGACGGGATTACCTTCCCGACATGCGCATCAACGAGATCACCAACTGGGCCTACGGGGTCACGGTCGTCCTGACGGTGCTGTCGGGCACAGCCTTCCTGCTGTCTGCGAGAAGCGCGGACGAGGAGCGCCTCGCCGTCGAGGAACACCTGTCCCTCGATGAGCTCTCCGAACAGCTGGCGCTCGGCGCGGAAGAACGCACCGACGAGGCCCGGCTTTATGTGATGCGCGGCCAGGATCGGCATCTTCAGGCTTTCCGCCGCAAGGAGGCGGAGGAGCAGGGGCTCGAACGGGCGATCAAGGATATCCGGGCGCTCGGAGCCTCCGACGGCGAGCTTGCCGCGCTGGTCGAAGTCGAGCAGGATGCCGATGCTCTCGATCAGCTCGAAGAGACGGCCGTCGCGGCCTACCAGAGCGGCGACCGGAACGGTGCGCAGGAGACATTGTTCGGTCCCGAGCATGACCGTCTCCAGAGCGGGCTCATCGAAACCGTCACGCGCTTCCGCGAGCTGGTGAAGGCCCGCACCGGGACGGCGGTGGCGCTGGCGCAGTCGCGCAGCGACTGGTGGGGTTTTGCCGCCAAGACGATGCTCGCCATTACCGCAGCGCTGTTCCTCGGCGTCCTCTATTTCGTGCTGAAACGCCGCGTCGCCTTGCCGCTCACCCGCATGACCGGCATCGTCACGCGGCTTGCCCGGCAGGACTATGCCGTGGAAGTGCCGCTCGACCGCCGGCGGGACGAGATCGGCGAGATGAACCAGGCAATCCATATCTTCCGCGAAAACGGGCTGGAGCGCGATCGCCTCGATGCCGAACGGCGGGCCGACCAGCTGACCAAGGATCTCATTCTGCAGATGATGCACCGCCTGCAGGCCTGCCAGACGCAAGGGGAGCTGGCGGACGTCGTCTCGCGTTTTGCGCCGCAGATCTTTCCGGACCTGGCGGGCCAGCTCTATGTGCTCAACGACAGCCGGACGATGCTCAACCAGATCGGATCCTGGCTCGATCCGCGGCTTTCGGCCATGTCCTTCCAGACCAATGCCTGCTGGGGGTTGCGCCGCGGGCGGCCGCATCTCAGCAACCACGGCCAGGGCGACATTCCCTGCCAGCATCTCGGCGAAAGCGATGTCGCCGGGCTCTGCGTTCCCTTGACGGCGCAGGGCGACACGATCGGCCTCATCTATTTCGAGGAGCGTCCCGGCCACGAGATGGCGGCGGAAGGTTCGCGCCTCTATCTCGAGCTGATAGCCGAAAATATCGGTCTTGCGGTCGCCAACCTGCAGCTCCGCGACCGGCTGACCAATCTTGCGGTGCGCGATGCGCTGACGGGTCTTCTCAATCGCCGCTGCCTCGACGAGACGCTTTCGCGCCACGGACGCGACCATGCGAGCCAGCCGCTCGCCTGCCTGATGATGGATATCGACCGTTTCAAGCGCTTCAACGACGAATTCGGGCACGATGCCGGCGACATGGTGATGCAATATGTCGCGCAGATCATGCTCGATACCGTCGGCGAGGCGGGCACCTGCTACCGCTTCGGCGGCGAGGAATTCACGATACTCCTGCCGGACGCGGCGGAGACCGCCGCCTTCGAGCTTGCCGAACGGCTGCGGCAGAAAATCGCCGTCACGTCGCTTTCGCATGGCGGCCGCATCCTCGGCCTCGTATCGGTTTCGATCGGTGTCGCGGGCTCGCCTGTCGAGGGGCCGGTTTCGACGCTGCTCACGCGGGCGGACGCCGCACTTCTCGAAGCCAAGGCCGGCGGACGGAACCAGACCGTGCTTGCCGGCGCCGCAAAGCTTGCGGATCAGACGAGCCGCAACTCGGCCTGAGCCGGATCGGCGACCGATCGCCGGGCTGCCGATATCCACTCCCGGTCTCGCCATTCTTCAGGCTTTGCTTGACAACGGGCGCCGCAGCGACAAGTTCTTGCCGTCCTGTTCACTTGCCCTCTCGTTGACCTGCCGACCGGTATCCATGCCTTTTCTCAATTCGACCTTCGCACGATCCTCGCTGCTGATGCTTCTGCTCGGGGCGGGCGTCCTGGTGGCGATCGTGCTGTCCTCGTTCTTCCTTGCCCGGACGACGCAGACCTATTTCCAGGACGTGGTCAAGCTGCGCGAGCTCCGCAGCGCCGCCGCCGACATCCAGCTTTTTCTGCGTGCGGCCGAATCCGGCCAGCGCGGCTACGTGCTGACGCAGGATCCCGAATTCCTGAAACCCTATACGACCGCAAGCGCGTTCATTCCGCGATTGCGCGAGCGGCTGAAGACATCCGCGGCCAATCTGGGCGGGATGCAGGTTCCGTTTGCCGAGCTCGATCCGCTGGTCGACGACAAACTCGCCGAAATGCAGTCCACGGTGGAGATGGTGCAGAAGGGCAATGCCGTCGGGGCGATCGAGGTCATTCGCGGCGCCTACGGCCGACAGCTGATGGAAGGTATAACCGCGATCCTCGGCAGGCTGATGCGCGACATGGACCGGCGCATCGAGGCGGGGATCGACGACCTCAACGATTCCGCGTCGGCGCTGCAATGGATCACCATCGGTGGCGGCCTGATGATCATCCTCGTTATCGGCGGCGCGATCCTGATCGTCGGACAGCATGTCCGTGCGCTCCAGCGCGCGCGTTCCGAGGTCGAGGAGCTCAATGCCGGGCTCGAGGAGCGCGTCAACGAGCGCTCCGAGGATCTGATCCAGGCCAATCGCGAGATCCAGCGCTATGCCTATATCGTCTCTCACGACCTGCGCGCGCCGCTGGTCAACATCATGGGCTTCACCAGCGAACTCGACGCGACGCTGAAATCGATCCGCACCTATGTCCTTGCCGACGGTGCGCCGCTGACCGAGAGCGAGGTGAGCGAAGCCCGCATCGCCGTCGAGGAGGACCTGCCGGAGGCGATCTCCTTCATCCGTTCGTCGACGAAGAAGATGGACGGGCTCATCAACGCCATCCTCAAGATTTCCCGTGACGGGCGGCGCGAACTGAAGCCGGAGCGGATCGATCTCGGGGAGTTGCTGGAGGCGACGGCCGCGAGCATCTATCACCAGGTCAGCGAGGCGGGCGGCGAGGTGAATATATCGGTCGATCAGGCGCGGGGCCTTATTACCGACCGATTTTCCATGGAACAGATTTTCGGCAATCTCTTCGACAATGCGGTAAAATACAAACATCCGGACCGGCCGCTCAGTCTTTCCGTCAAAGCCATGCCGATCGGCAGGGCCGCGATGAGAATAGAGGTTGCAGACAACGGCCGGGGTATTGCGCCGCAGGATCACGAGAGGGTTTTCGAGCTTTTCCGCCGCTCGGGAGTTCAGGATCAGCAGGGCGAGGGCATCGGGCTCGCGCATGTGCGTTCATTAGTTAGAAATTTAGGCGGCGAGATTACGGTGACATCCACATTGGGCGGCGGGACGACGTTCGTCATCCGGCTTCCGACGGATTTGTCACAGTATGTCAGGAGTAACGGGTCATGAAGGCTGCCGGAAAAGAAGTCACCATCGTCATGATCGAGGATGACGAAGGTCATGCGCGTCTGATCGAAAAGAATGTCCGCCGCGCCGGCGTCAATAACGAGATCATTCCTTTTACGAACGGCAATACGGCTCTCGACTTTATTCTTGGCGCGGATCGTTCCGGAAACTCAAATCAGGACCGCCATCTGCTGATCCTTCTCGATCTCAACCTCCCGGATATGTCGGGTATTGACATCCTGGAGAAGGTGAAGTCCAACCCTCACTCAAAGCGTCTGCCGGTGGTCATCCTCACGACCACGGACGATGAGCGGGAGATCCAGCGCTGCTACGATCTCGGTGCCAACGTCTACATCACCAAGCCGGTGGACTATGACAGTTTTGCGCATGCCATCCGACAGCTCGGGCTGTTCTTTGCCGTGATGCAGATACCCGGACAATAACGAGACGCGATGCCGCAAACCATACTCTATGTCGACGACGACCTTGCGCTTGCTCGACTGGCCGCACGCCATTTCGGGCGCGCCGGCTATGAGGTCATTCATGCCGTCAACGCGGCATCGGCAATGGACGCGGTGGAAAAAGGCGGTATCGACGTCATCGTTCTCGATCACTACCTGAAGGCGGAAACCGGGCTCGACATCCTTCACAGGCTGAAAGACCAGGGCTCGACCATTCCCGTGATCTACGTCACCGGTTCCAGCGACGCGACGATCGCCATCGACGCGCTGAAGAGCGGTGCGTCGGACTACGTCATCAAGACGGTCGGCGAGGAATTCTGGCCGTTGATGGAAAGCGCCATCGCGCAGGGGATCGCCAATGCGGAATTGCGGCGCGCCAAGGAAAAGGCCGATCAGGAGATCCGGCTTGGCAAGGAACGCGCCGAGGTTCTGCTCGCGGAGGTGAACCACCGGGTCGCCAACAGCCTGGCGCTGGTCGCGGCACTCATCCGCCTGCAGGCATCGAGCAGCAAGAGCGACGAGGTCAAGGCCGCCCTTTCCGAAACGCAGGCGCGCATCAGCGCGATCGCCGGCATGCACCGCAGCCTCTACACGTCCGACGACGTGCGGCATGTGGAGATGGACAAATATCTCGGCACGCTGGTGCGCGAGGTCCAGGGCTCGGTCAACGACGACCAGGGACCGTCGATCCGCCTGAATGCCGAACCGCTGTCGCTGACCTCCGACCGTGCCGTCTCCGTCGGCATGATCGTCACGGAACTGCTGACCAACGCGCTGAAATATGCCTATCCGGCCGGCACCGAAGGCGAGGTGCGGGTGCTTCTCAACCGCCAGGACGAGGGCAGCGCGCTTCTCGCCGTCGAGGACGACGGTATCGGCTGGCGCGAGGGGGACACGCCCAAGGGCACCGGGCTCGGCAGCCGCATCGTCAAGTCCATGGCCGCCACGCTCGGCTCGACGATCCACTATGTGCCTTCACCTTCCGGCACCCGCGCCGAACTGACGATCAGCCTTCACTAGGCTGACGATCCGTGATCGGGGCCTTTTTGCCATGGTCCAAACCGTTCATTTTGTTCCAACCATTGCAATGCCGGCATGGCGACCCTATGATTTCCGGATGCGAGTGAAGGTGCATAGCTCCGAGGACCGGTCTCGGTTTTCGGAACTGTGCGCGAAACATCGCGAACGAGGCGCTTCCGGCGCAGTCGTGTTGATATGTGCCGATCTCGCAATCGGCACATTCGTTTCGCGTGCAGGCATATTGTCCCAATTAAAGAGCTTCTCTTGTTAACCGAAATCCTTATCGTCATTGCCCTCACCGTCCTGAACGGTGTTCTCGCGATGTCGGAACTTGCCGTCGTCTCCTCCCGTCCGGTGCGGCTCCGGATCATGGCCGAACAGGGCAACCGTGGCGCGGCGACCGCCATCCGGCTTGCGGAAGATCCCGGCCGCTTCCTCTCCTCCGTCCAGATCGGCATCACCCTCGTCGGCGTGCTGTCCGGCGCATTCTCCGGCGCCACGCTTGGCGCGAGGCTGACCGCCTGGCTCGAAGCGCAGGGCATGGCCGAGAATGTCGCCGACTGGCTCGGCGTCGGTACCGTCGTCGTCGTCATTACCTATCTGTCGCTGATCGTCGGCGAACTGGTGCCGAAGCAGATCGCGCTCAGGGCGCCGGAAGCGGTGGCCGCCCGTGTCGCGCCGGCGATGAAGCTGCTGGCGACGATCGGAGCGCCGATCGTCTGGTTCCTCGATATTTCCGGTCGCCTCGTGCTCACCGTGCTTGGCCAGCGGGGCGAGTCGGGCGACCGCGTTACCGACGAGGAAATCCGCACCGTGCTTGCCGAGGCCCAGAGCGCCGGCGTGATCGAGACGGAAGAATCCGCGATGATCTCCGGCGTCATGCGGCTTGCCGACCGCACCGCGCGCGGCCTGATGACGCCACGCCGCGATGTCGAGGTGATCGATATCGAGGATGGCCCGGACGAAATCCGCGAGCAGCTTCGCGCCACCCAGCGCTCCCGCCTGCCTATCCGCAACGGCAGTTCGGACGAAATCCTCGGCACGTTGTTCGTCAAGGACGCCTATGACTTCATTGCCGGCGGCAAGATCCTCGATATCCGCAGCATCATGCGCGAGGCGCCCGTCGTCTCGGACCTGACCGGCGCGCTCGACGTCATCCAGGCGTTGCGCCGCGCGCCCGCCCATATGGTTCTGGTCTATGACGAATACGGCCATTTCGAAGGCATCATCACCTCGGGCGACATTCTCGAGGCGATCACCGGCGTCTTCCAGGAGGACGAGGTCGAGGAACCGGCGATCGTATCGCGCGACGACGGTTCGTTCCTGATCGCCGGCTGGATGCCAGTCGACGAATTCGCCGACCAGATGGGGTTCTCGCTCGGCGACGACCCGGGCTACGAGACGGTCGCGGGCTTCGTGCTCGACGAGATGAAACGCCTGCCGGAACTCGGCGAAAGCTTCACCAAGAACGGCTGGACCTTCGAAGTCATCGATCTCGACGGACGCCGTATCGACAAGCTCCTGGTCACGCGGTCGGACAAGGCATGATAAACGTCTCGAAGACCAAGGCGGAGCTTCGCGCCGCGCGGCTTGCCGCGCGGGACGCCATTCCGGCGGTCGAGCGGATCGAGAAGAGCCTTGCCCTTGCCTCGCACGGGGCGGAGGCAATCGGCATCGAGGGCGGCACGATCGTGTCGGGCTTCCTGCCGATCCGATCGGAAGTCGACGTGCGGCCGCTGATGGCCCATCTCCGGGACCTGGGCGCCCGGCTCTGCGTGCCCGTAATCCTCGACAAGCAGACCATCGTCTTTCGCGAACTGGTGCGCGGCGCCGAACTGGTGGCCGGCGTGTTCGGCACGTTCGGGCCAGGGCCGGACGCGGCCGAACTCGAGCCGCAGGTCATGCTGGTGCCGCTGTCGGTTTTCGACGCGGCGGGGCACCGGATCGGTTATGGTGGCGGTTATTACGACCGGGCGATCCACCGCCTGCAGCAAAAAGGCCTGGACCCGAAGCTGATCGGGATTGCCTTCGACTGCCAGGAAGTGGCATCAGTTCCCATTGAACCTCACGATATCAGACTAGACGCTGTCCTGACGGAGAGCGGTTACCGGCCCTTCGAAGACATGGGCCGCGCACGGATTGGATAAGAATGCGCCTTTTGTTCCTGGGTGACATGGTGGGCAAGACCGGCCGCGTGGCGGTCTGGGAAAAGCTGCCTGGACTCGTCGCCGACCTGAAGCTCGATTTCGTCATCGTCAACGGCGAGAATGCCGCCGGCGGCTTCGGCATCACCGAGGATATCTTCCTCGAGACGATCAATGCCGGCGCCGACGTGGTGACCACCGGCAACCACGTCTGGGACCAGAAGGAGGCGGTGAGCTTCGCCGGCCGCCACGAGCAGTTCCTGCGCCCCGCCAACTATCCGGCCGGCACGCCCGGCAAGGGATCCGGCATCTTCTATGCCCGCAACGGCGCGCGCATCCTGGTCGCCAACATCATGGGCCGGGTGTTCATGCATCCCGAACTCGACGACCCCTTCAAGAGCGCCGAGGCGATCCTCGCGGCCGCACCTTTGAAGGAACAGGCGGACGCGATCATCTTCGATTTCCACGCGGAAGCGACCAGCGAGAAGCAGTGTTTCGGGCATTTCGTCGACGGCCGCGCCAGCCTTGTCGTAGGCACCCACACGCATGTGCCGACCGCCGACTGCCAGATCCTCAACGGCGGCACCGGCTACATGTCGGATGCCGGCATGTGCGGCGACTACGACTCATCCCTCGGCATGGACAAGGAAGAGCCGCTCAACCGCTTCATCTCGAAAATGCCGAAGGGCCGTTTCGAGGCGGCGAGCGGACCCGCAACCATCTGCGGCCTCGGCATCGAGATTTCCGATACGACCGGGCTTGCGGAAAAGATCGAGCCGCTCAGGATCGGGCCACGGCTTGCCGAGACGATACCGTCGTTCTGGCGGTGAAGCATGACCTCAGCGACGACGGTTGCTGCGTTTCGTGCCGTCGTAGAAGCCGGGCGGTTTCTTTGCGACCCAACTCGCGAATTTGCTGATCTCGGGATGGTCGAGAAGCGCCTCGATCGTCGAATACGACTTTTCGAGCTCCGCCTCCGTGAACAGCGCATGGATCTGCCGGTGGCAGATGCGGTGGAGAAACTGCGTCGCCCGCCCGCCTCGGCTCTTGGGCACGAGATGATGTTCGTCGCGCTGATCCTCCGGGATCAACCGGCCGCATAAGGGGCATATCTCAGGCTCGGGCTGCTGATACCACGAGACGACGTCCTGTTTGTGCTTTCTCATGATCCTTCACCGGCGATCCGCCTTTCGAATTCCGCGGTCGTCTTCACCGCATGGTCCAACACCGCTTCATAGACCAGCGCGCTCGGCACCGGCTTGCCGTTCTTCGGCGTGTTGGCGGCGAGTTCGGCCTTGATGGCGAGGATCGTTTCCCTCACCTCGTCGGTCAAGCGCGGTGGAAGCGTCTTCAGGTGTCCGAGGTCCGGCTGGCGGTCCGGGTCGTCGACGAACCAGATGTCGAAATTCCAGTCCTCGCCCTTTTCCGTGCGATAGGTGACCGCGAGATAGAGGCCGTCCGGGTAGCTCTGCGGTTCGGCATTCCAGGCGCCGCTATCGTTGCGGTAGCGCACTGCGCCGACGCGGCTGTCGAGCATCAGTTCACCGGCGATCTCGGCGACGGTCTTGCGGGTGGCGGGATCGAGCCTTTCGCAGATGACGGTGATGTCGATGTCGCGGCGGACCATCAGGGCGAGTGCGGAGCTTCCGACCCGCACCGGATTGCCGGCGGTGCGCAGCAGCGCGTCGAGATGCAGCGCGCCGACGATCGCATCCGCCTCGACCTGCAGTGCCGTCTGCCTTTCCAGTATGCCCGACATGGTTCTCTCCGTGCGTCGAGAGGGGTTTACGTCCCGTATCGCGGGACCGGCGTCAAGTCTCAGGCAGACATGCGCTTTGACATTTGCGCCGCGAACAAGTAGGGACGGCGCAAGTTCGGCCGCGAATGTTGCGGCCACGGCGCATCGCGCGCGACAATCCGAAAGACAGATTTAGATGACCGACTACAACGGCGCCGTTCCGGCGATCGCCAAGGCATTGGCGAAACGGGGCTATGTTACGCTGACCCCCGTCCAGAAATCCATGCTCGACCCGGCGCTGGCCTCTTCCGACGCGCTGGTTTCGGCACAGACCGGCTCGGGCAAGACCGTGGCCTTCGGGCTTGCGATCGCACCGACGCTGCTCGGCGAGGCGGAAAAGTTCGGTCCCGCGAGACAGCCCCTCGGTCTGGTCATCGCCCCGACCCGCGAGCTGGCGATGCAGGTGACCCGCGAGCTGGAATGGCTCTACGAGATGACCGGCGCGGTCATCACCAGCTGTGTCGGCGGCATGGATATCCGCAGCGAACGGCGCGCGCTCGAACGCGGCGCCCATATCGTCGTCGGCACGCCCGGCCGTCTCTGCGACCATATCCGCCGCAACGCGCTCGACATGTCCGAGCTGAAAGTCGCTGTGCTCGACGAGGCGGACGAGATGCTCGACCTCGGTTTCCGCGAGGACCTCGAATTCATCCTGGAATCGGCGCCGGACGACCGGCGCACGCTGATGTTCTCGGCAACCGTGCCGGCCGCGATCGCCAAGCTCGCCAAGAGCTACCAGCGCGATGCGGTGCGCATCGCCACCTCGGCCGAGGAAAAGCAGCATGTCGATATCGAATATCGCGCGCTCGCCGTCGCATCCGCCGACCGTGAAAATGCGATCATCAACGTGCTCCGTTATTACGAAGCCACCAATGCGATCGTGTTCTGCTCGACCCGTGCGGCCGTCAACCATTTGACGGCGCGGTTCAACAACCGCAATTTCTCGGTCGTGGCGCTTTCCGGCGAACTGACGCAGAACGAGCGGACGCATGCGCTGCAGGCGATGCGCGATGGACGTGCCCGTGTCTGCATCGCCACCGACGTCGCCGCCCGCGGCATCGACCTGCCGGGTCTCGACCTCGTCATCCATGCCGACCTGCCGACCAACCCGGAAACGCTGCTGCATCGCAGCGGCCGCACCGGCCGCGCGGGCCGCAAGGGCATCAGCGCGCTGATCGTTCCGGTCAATGCCCGCCGCAAGGCCGAGCGTCTGCTGGGCGGCGCCGGCATCTCCGCCACCTGGGCCCGTCCGCCGTCCGCCGAGGAGGTGACGCGCCGCGACGACGAGCGTCTGTTGGCCGATCCGATCTTTGCCGAAAAGCCGCGCGAGGAAGAGCAGGATCTGATCGCCAAGCTGGTCGAGAGCCACGGCGCGGAAAAGCTGGCGGCTGCATTCGTCAATCTCTACCGCACCAAATATTCGGCACCCGAGGACCTGATCGAGATTTCGGTGCAGCAGGATAGCCGCAAGCCGCGCGAGCGGTCCGGCGGCGAGGGCGACTTCCCGATGACGCCGCGCAGCCCGCGCGACGAGTTCGGCCCGGCCGTGTGGTTCTCGCTGTCGGTCGGCCGCAAGCAGAATGCCGAGCCGCGCTGGCTGATCCCGATGCTCTGCCGCAACGGCAACGTCACCAAGCGCGAGATCGGTGCGATCAAGATGCAGCAGGACGAAACCTTCGTCGAGATTGCCGCCGATCACGCCGACGCCTTCATGCAGGCGATCGGCAAGGACAAGGCGCTGGAGCGTGGCATCCGCGTGACGAGGCTGAACGGCGTGCCGGACCTCAGCCGTCCCGCGCCGGCCAAGCCCTATGCGAAGAAGTCCTACGACGACCGTCCCAAGGAGCCCTACGGCGACGACCGGCCGAAGGGCAAGCCGCGGAAGAACACGTCCAATGCGGCTGGTCCGGCTGCCCCCTGGGCAAGCGAGCCGCGTGGCGACGGGAAGCCGTTCGGCAAGGAAGGCAAGCCCTTCAACAAGGATGCAAAACCGTTCCGCAAGGAGGGCCAGCCCTTCAAGAAGGATGACAAGCCTTTCAAAAAGAAGGACAAGCCGAAATCGGCCAACAAGAGCAATTTCGAGCGGCGGAAGTAGTCTGGAAGGCGATCGGATGTCGATCTAGCCGAATGTCCGCGAAGCCCCGCATCCTCTTGACGTCATCCTTGGGCTTGTCCCAAGGATCTGCTCCGCCTCAATAAAATCTGGCGGCAGATGCTCGGCTCAGGGCCGAGCATGACGATAGGGTAGGTGGCAGACCCCAGAACGGCGGCGCGAAGCAGCCTTTTGTCGTTCAGAGGGTTTCCTCGAACAGCGTCAGCAGGCGCTTGAAGTGGCGCTCGGAACCGCCCTTGTCGTAGGCGCCATGATCCGGCACGGTCCAGCCATGCCCCATGCCGAGATAATTTTCGACGGCATGATCGACGCCGCCGACGCGAAAAGCTTCGGCGAAGCGGGCGGACTGTTCCGGCGGAAAGCTGTTGTCTATGCCGGCAACGCCGACATAGACCCGCGCCTTGATCCTGTCGGCGAGCCTGTGCGGGCTGTCTTCCGCCTCGCTTGCGAGATTGCCGCCGTGGAAGCTGGCTGCCGATCGGATGCGATCCGGATAGTGGGCCGCGGCGGTGATCGCGCGGGCGCCGCCCATGCAGTAACCGACCGTCCCGATTGCGCCGGTAACGCCTTCCGCCTCCAGCGCTCCAATAAAGGCGGCGCCGTCCTGCGCCGTCAGCGCCTGGGTGGCCGTCTGCATCATTTCCCTGATCCGGGTCTTTGAGGCTTCTTCGCTGAAGGCGGTCCGGGCGTTGAACGGACCATAGTCGCCGGAGCGGTAATAGAGGTCCGGAACCAGCACGGTATAACCGGCGTCGGCAATCCGCTGGCCCATCCAGTAGAGTGCTTCGCGGGGGCCGAACGCGTCCATGTAGATGATGACGCCCTTGGTCGTCGCCGCTCCGTTTTCCGGCTTGATGACGGAGGCCCTGGCCGTGCCGTCCTGCGTCTTGATCGCAATCTCGTGCTTCATGAAAATATCCTCTTGCGCTTTCGATTCCGGATGCCGGTGGGCCTCTGTCGGGCGCTGCCCCTGCTTCTCAATAGTCAATTCCGTGCCCCCGACCAATGACAGAATTGTGAGACTGCCGCTTCCGATTGCGGCTGGACCGGCCTTTCGCATTGCCGCATGTTTTCGCCCGGGCCCATGGTTTCGCCCGGGAATGAGCATGAACGCAGTTCTTTGGGATCAGCATGATGCTACGGGCTCTCGCACTCGGTCTTTCCAGCCTCCTCCTGTCGGCTTTCGCCGCGTTCGCTCAAGACGGCCTGCCCGTCAGCCAATGCCAGGCGATCGCCCAGAAACTGCCCGGCGTCACCTTTGCGAGCTTCAGCCCCTCCGGTCCGCAATTTGCCCAGGCGAAGAAAAACCTCGCGCTGGCCGACCGGGAAGAGGTGAAGATCACCTTTGTCGGGCATTCCACCTATTTCATCGAAACGCCGGAGGGGGTGGGCATCGCCACCGACTATAGCGGGGCCTATCGCCCGTCGCGCCTGCCGGACGTGGCCACGATGAACAAGGCGCATACCACCCATTTTACGCTCAGCCCCGATCCCGGGATAAAGCATGTACTGCACGGCTGGAGCGACGTGCCGGGCGAAAAGGTCCAGCACAGGCTGATGGTGGGGGACGTCTATATCCGCAACGTCATGTCCGACATCCGCAACTGGGGCGGCGGCATCGAGGAAAACGGCAATTCGATCTTCATCTTCGAAGTCGCGGGACTGTGCATCGGTCATCTCGGCCATCTGCATTTCGAGCTCAACGAGGCGCAATATACCGAGATCGGCCGTCTCGACATCCTGATGGTGCCGGTCGATGGTGGCCTGACGATGGGTGCGGACAGCATGAGCCGGGTGGTGCAGCGGCTGCGCTCGTCGCTGATCCTGCCGATGCATCGCTGGGGACCGCCGCTCGACAATTTCATCGCCATGTTCGATGCGAAGTTCGACATCGCCTATGCGAAGGAACCGACGATCCGGGTGTCGATGCGCAGCCTGCCGAAAAAGCCGACGATATTGGTGCCGCAGGGGCTCTAGTTCGCCACAGCCGGTAGCTCACGCGACACATCAAATTTATGTAACAGCGGTCATTGAATACGAGGAGTTGCTACCTGCTGGCAACCATACGTTAAGTCGTTGACTTTAAATAGCAAGTGTTCAGTTTTAGGGGGTTTTGATGGACAAATTTGTTGCACTACTTGATGCTTACTCCGTATTTTGCGCGCTTATGATCGCTCCTCGCAGCCTCGTACAATTACGGGGTGGCAAGAACGCCTACGAACTTAAGAAGGATGCTGAGGCCAGGAGTTACAATACCTTTTGGGCTTTTGGGTACTACGGTGCGTTCGCCACCGCCGCGCTGTCTTTGATAATAAAGACATTCGTGATGTGATGCGGCTTTCTGGAGCGGGGACAGTCCGCGAATTGGTGGCAACCAAACCACCGCTCACTATCCCCGCAATCCCTGGAGTAGTACTACTGCAAGCGCTTCAACTAGACTGGCTCGTGGGCTATTAATCCAGACTCTAGTGGAACTGCGGGAAGGCGAGGTGCTGCTTGACGCCGACATCCGGCATCTTCTCGTCCTTCAGGTTGGCCTTGGCGATCTCCCAGCCGAATTTCAGCGTGCTGTCGGTGGAGGCCCAGATTTCCGCGTCCTCGACCCGGAAGGCCAGCAGGGTCAGAAGCGGGTCCTCCTTGCCGTGCTCGAACCAGGCCGAGGTCACGGCGCTCCAGTATTCGTCGATCTTGGCGCGGTCATTGCGGACTTCCAGTGTGCCGGACAGGCAGGCGTGGTAATCATGGTTCTTGCCGACGACGCAGAAATGGGCGCGGCTGCCGGCGCGGATGGCGCGCACCAGATCGGTGTCGGCCTTGGTGAAGAACCAGATCGTGCTCGATTTGGGATCGGCATTCGGCGCCATCGGCTGGAAATGCATGTGCGAACCCTCGATGCCGAGCATGCCGGCGTGGATTTTGCTGATCTCGTCCCAGAGCTGGCGTTCGGGCGCTTCGCGGGCTTCGGTAAGGCTTGCCATCGATTGTCTCCTTGTTGTTGGTTCAGGTGAACAAACAGCAAGGCTTTGGCTTTGTTCCCGGCCTTGTTTCGGCAAGACGGCATCCGGAAAAGCCTCGCCTTACCCTGGAAATACCCTTGAACGGCTCCGGCTTCGAAATTATAAGGCGCCATTCCAGAACGAGTTCCAGAACAAGCTAAAGTGTCAGGGGTGCCATGGCTGGCCATTCACAGTTCAAAAACATCATGCACCGCAAGGGCAAGCAGGATTCGATCCGGTCGAAGATGTTTTCCAAGCTTGCGCGCGAAATCACCGTCGCCGCCAAGACGGGTCTGCCTGATCCGAGCATGAACGCGGCGCTGCGCCTGGCAATCCAGAACGCCAAGGCGCAGTCGATGCCGAAAGACAATATCGACCGGGCGATCAAGAAGGCTGCCGGCGCGGACGCGGAAAACTACGATTCCGTCCGTTACGAAGGTTACGGCCCGGGCGGCACCGCCGTCATCGTCGAGGCGCTGACCGACAACCGCAACCGCACGGCCTCCAACGTCCGTTCGATCTTCACCAAGGCCGGCGGCGTGCTCGGCGAAACCGGCTCGGTGTCCTTCTCTTTCGACCATGTCGGCGAAATCACCTACAAGGCGAGCGTTGGCGATGCGGACAAGGTGATGGAAGCGGCGATCGAGGCCGGCGCCGACGACGTGACCTCCGATGAAGACGGCCACACGATCATCTGCGGCTTCGAAAGCCTCGGCGAAGTGTCGAAGGGGCTCGAAGCGGTGCTCGGCCAGGCCGAGACCGTCAAGGTGATCTGGCGGCCGCAGAACACGATCGAGGTGGACGAAGAAAAAGCTCAGTCGCTGCTGAAGCTGATCGACAACCTGGAAGACGACGACGACGTGCAGAGCGTCTACTCGAATTTCGAGGTGTCGGAAGAGGTCATGGCCAAGCTTTCGGCCTGAGATCGATCCTGCCCCTCACCCTAGCCCTCTCCCCGCAAGCGGGGCGAGGGGACGTGCCCCGCGAGACCTCGGATGAGGGGGGAATGGCGCGGCATATGTCCTTCTCCCCGCGAGCGGGGAGAAGGTGCCGGCAGGCGGATGAGGGGCGCCAATCGGCCGCCTTCAGGCCTTCACCTTTTCCATCATCGGCAGCGTCGCGAACAATTCGACCGAGCGGAGCCGTGCATCGACATCGTGGATCGGCATCGAGACGATCAGTTCGTCGGCGCCGGTTTCTCCCAGGAATTCCCTGAGCTTTGCCTCGACGGTTGCGACGGAGCCGACCGCTGCGTAACGCAGCGTGTGCTCGACGTTCATCTTTTCCATCGGCGTCCAGAAACCTTCCATGCTGTCGACGGGCTTCGGGAAGCGGGTGCGGACGTTCTTGCGAAGGTTGACGAACTGCTGCTGCGACGAGGTGAAATGGCGCTGCGCTTCCGCATCCGTTTCCGCCGCGACGCCCATGACGCCGACCATCATGTAGGGTTTGTCGAGCTGGAGGGACGGCTGGAAACGGTCGCGGTAGATCGAGATCGCCTCCATCAGCATGTCGGGCGCGAAATGCGAGGCGAACGCATAGGGCAGGCCAAGGGCTGCGGCGAGATGGGCGCTGTAGACGCTCGATCCGAGCAGCCAGATCGGCACATGCGAATCCATGCCAGGCGTCGCAAGCAGGCCCTGGTCCTTTTCAGGCGTGCCGAGCAGACGCTGCAGTTCGAGAATGTCGTGCGGAAAACTCTCGGCGCCGGCGTCGAGATTGCGGCGCAGCGCGCTTGCCGTGCGCATGTCGGTGCCAGGCGCCCGGCCGAGCCCGAGATCGACGCGGCCGGGCAGCAGTGCTTCCAGCGTGCCGAACTGTTCGGCGATGACGAGCGGCGAATGATTGGGCAGCATGATGCCGCCGGAGCCGACGCGGATTTTCTTGGTCGCCGCACCCACATGGCCGATGACGATCGCGGTTGCGGCGCTCGCGATGCCCGGCATGCCGTGGTGCTCGGCGAGCCAGACGCGCTTGTAGCCCTGCTCCTCGGCCTTGATCGCCAGGCGGCGGGACTGGTCGAGCGCATCGCTCACGGAATATCCTTCACCGACGGGTGAAAGATCGAGAATGGAGAAAGGGATCATCGGCACGTCCTGAGAGGCGGAAGACAGAGTGTTCCACTTATCTAGGCAGCCTTGTCCAGAAATACGACCCTGCCGTCGGCGGAAAAAGAAGGCCGGCGGAAAACCGACCGTCCGGGAGGACGATAAGAGACGATCCCTCCGATGTCACGACTTGACCAGCCGCAGGTGCGGACCGGGTTTCGCGGGCTTGCGGCTTTCCGGCACCGTCACGCTTCCCGGGCTGAGAATCGTGACCGGCGTGAAGCGCCCCGCGTGATGCGCCATCGCGCCGATTTCGCGGCCCATACCCCCGACCTTGCCCGTAAAAACGTCCAGGGCGCCGACCTGATCGCGGCTCGCCTTGGCAAGCGTCGTCATCGCCGTTCTCACCGCCGCGGCCGCTTCGATCTCCTTGCCGGAGCTGGCGGCGAGCGCCTCCGCCTGTCCCTGCAGGGCATCCGCATAAATGGTCATCGCAGCCAGCTCGCCGCCTACTTTTTCGACCGACCTGCCACCCAGTTCGGCCGCTTCTGCGGATTTGCGTGACAGGCCGGAAATTTCCTTCGCCGCTTCGGCGGCGCGCTCGGCAAGGCCGCGGATTTCCTCCGCGACGGTTCTGAAATCGTTCTCGGCATCGCCTGAATGGGCCGCTTCGATGCCTGCGTTGAGGGCGAGCATGTTGGCCTGGAAGGCGATGTCGCGGATGTTCGCGCTGGCGGGTTCGATCTTCAGCGACGCCTTGCGGATGGCTTCCATCGCGACCGTCGCGGCCTGCATCATCTCCTTCGATGGACGCATGTCCAGCCGGGCACTGTGGGCGATGTCGGCGGCGTGCTGGGCCTGCATCTTCCGCTCCCTCAGCGCTTCGGCGAGCGCGCCGACATCGGCGGCGGCCTTGGCGATGGCTGCCGTGAGGCGGCCACCGGCCTCTGCCGCCTCCGCCATGTCGTCGCGGGTGGCGGCACAGGTCGAGTGAAGGCCATAGGCACCGCTGCCGATCACTCCAAGCACATCTTCCAGGATCGTCAGGGCATGATTGAAATCCGCGCGCAGGCCCTCGTATTCTTCAGGGAACGGCAGGTCGAGCCGCACGGTGAGATCGCCGACCGCGAGCCGCCGCAGGCCACCGTCGAGCGCCTCGACGACGGTCTTAAGGCCATACGTCTCATCTCGGGCAGCCTCGATCTCGCGCCTATGGGCCTTCTCCGCCACCGCCTCCCGCCGTTCGCGCTGCTCCTCATCCTCGATGAGGCGGGTGAGATGATCACGGCAAAGCCGCTCGAGTGCCCGCGAGATCGTACCGATTTCATCGGTGCGCGACAGGTGTACGGGGGCGGCCGTGGTCTTTCCGGCCGCAATCTGCGAGGCTGCCCCGGCTATTTCCCGCAGCGGATCAACGAGTGCGCCGGTAACAGTCGCGGTGACGAGGGTCAGCGTGATCAGCGATGCTGCGATACCCAGCATCTCGAACAATGTCAGGTCGTGGGCGACATAGAAGAGGAGCCCCGCGAAAATCCCATTCTGTGCCAGAACAAGCCCGATCACCTTGGTGGAAAGGGATTGATGTCTGCCTGTCATGGCTGCCTCCTCACATTGCGTCCAACCTTGCGAATCTGCAACGCGCGAGGCGGGCAGCCGTTGCCGGCCGGCGGGCTCAGGGCGGGCAAACCTTCCCGACATGGTTACCGGGAGGTAAATCGGCAACGCAGTCTCGTTTTCGGTTTGTTCACATTCTCGTGGCACTGCTCAGGGCATCAGGATAGGGTATGGGCATGACAGGCACGATTCGCATCATCGGCATCGACCCGGGGCTACGGCGCACCGGCTGGGGCATTATCGAGACGCTCGGCAACAGCCTGAAATTCGTCGCTTCCGGCACGGTGACGTCGGATGGCGACATGGATCTCGCCTCCCGCCTCTGCCAGTTGCATGACGGGCTGGCGGAAGTTGTGCATGCCTACCAGCCGCACGAGGCGGCCGTCGAGCAGACCTTCGTCAACAAGGATGCGGTCGCCACGCTGAAGCTTGGGCAGGCGAGGGGTGTCGTCATGCTGGTGCCGGCCCGCGCAGGCCTGCCGGTTGCCGAATATGCGCCGAACGCGGTCAAGAAATCGGTGATCGGAGTCGGCCATGGCGAAAAGCAGCAGATCCACATGATGCTGAAGATCCTGATGCCGAAGGCGGAATTCAAGGGCAACGACGCGGCCGACGCACTGGCGATCGCCATCTGCCACGCCCATAACCGTGGCGGCCAGCGCATGCGCGCGGCGCTTGCGGGATAGTTTGTTCTTGACTTGTTCTGGTCGGGCGGATAGGTAATACCTCAGAGGTATTACTATGCGCGTCACAGAAAAAGGCCAGGTTACAATCCCCAAAAATGTCCGCTCCAATCTCGGAATCGAGCCGGGAAGCGAGGTGGAATTCGTGCTTCGGGAAGGAGAGGCTGTGCTTCGGCGGATCGAGCCTTCCCGCGAGGAAGTCGATCGTGCCGTTCGCGAGCTTGTAGACCATCTCAGGCGGCATCAGGGATCCATGTCGCTTGGCGACTTGGATGGCGAGGAATTCTATCGCCTGCTGAGGGATTGATCCGATGGCAACTCTTGTCGACACGAATGTCCTGATCGACGTGTTCCACACGCGGAGCGCGTTCACCGAGTGGTCGACCGGCCGACTGGCGGCGGCGCGGATCGACGGGCCGCTGCTGATCAATCCGCTGATCTATGCGGAAATGGCGGCGGGTTATGCGACGAGCGAGGAATTGGAGAGTGCGCTCTCGCCAAGCCTTTTCCGGCGAGAAGAGTTGCCTTGGGAGGCCGCCTATGCAGCGGGCCACGCCTTTCTGCAGTATCGCCGCTCCGGCGGAGACAAGCGTTCGCCGCTTCCCGACTTTTACATCGGTGCGCATGCGATGGTGAGGGGTTACCGCTTGCTGAGCCGCGACACCGCAAGATACCGAACCTATTTTCCGCTGATTTCCATCATCTCCCCCGAAACCCATCCCTGACGGACATCTTTCATGATCGGCAAGCTTAAAGGCACTATCGACGAGATCGGCGACGACAATGTGCTCGTCGATGTCCATGGCGTCTGTTACGAGGTGTTCTGCTCGTCGCGGACGCTGTCGAAGATGGGGTCGGTCGGCGAAGCGGTGGTGTTGTTCATCGAAACCTATGTGCGCGAAGACCAGTTCAAGCTGTTCGGGTTCCTGACGGCGCTGGAGCGGGAATGGTTCAACCTCCTGCAGAGTGTGCAGGGTGTCGGCGCCAAGGTGGCGCTTGCCGTGCTCTCGACCCTGACGCCCTCCGAGCTCGCCAACGCGATCGCGCTGCAGGACAAGACGACGGTTTCGCGCGCGCCCGGCGTCGGGCCGAAGGTCGCGGTGCGCATCGTCACCGAACTCAAGAACAAGGCGCCCGCCTTTGCCGGCGAAGCCTCGGTCAATATCGGGCTGAAGCAGGAGCTCGGCGAAGGTGTCGCCGCCGCGCCAGTTGCCGACGCGGTCTCGGCGCTCACCAATCTGGGCTATTCCCGCGACCAGGCCGCCAACGCTGTCGCGGCGGCGCTGAAAAACGGTGGCGAGGGGGGCGACAGTGCCAAGCTCATCCGGCTGGGGCTGAAGGAACTGGCGCGGTGATTCCTTGCTTTCCCCTCATTCCTTACTATGATGAAAAAGTAAGGAGTGGAGGTGCTGATGGGTTATGGTGCGAAATTGACCTCCAAAGGTCAGACGACAATTCCAATCGAAGTCAGAAAATATCTCAATCTTAATCCGGGCGATCAGATGGATTTCACTATTGAGAACGGTGAAGTCAAATTAAGGGCGAAGACGCGGAGCATCATGGAGTTTGCGGGTATTCTCGGCCATGCTCCGAATGGCGTTCGCTTGACCACCGAAGAAATGGATGAAGCCGTTGCGCAAGCGGCGGCAGATGATGATCGGAGGATCATGCGTGATTGGAATCGATACGAACGTACTTCTCAGGTTTCTGATGACGGACGATCCGAAACAATACGAAAGCGCAGTTGAGTTCTTCCGTTCAAGATCGGCAGAAGATCCGGCCTATATATCGCTCTTCGTTTTCGCGGAAGCATGTTGGGTCATGAGGAAAAGTTACGGTTACAAGAATCAGGAGATTGCCTCGTTGTTTCGAGGACTATTGGAAAGCCGGGAGCTGGTCTTCGAGAATTCCGATTTCATAGAAAACATGTTTCTGGCCGACGGTTTCGGTAAGTTCGACGTCGCGGATTATCTGATCGCAGAGTTTGCAAAGAGAGTTGGCTGCTCAAGCACGGTGACCTTCGACAAGACGGCTGCCCAATACGTCCCCGGAATGGAACTTCTCGCATGAGTGAACCCGCCCGCCTGATCACGCCGGAAAAGCGGGGTGAGGACCTCGATACGACGCTGCGCCCGCAGTCGCTGGACGAGTTCACCGGCCAGGCGGAGGCGCGCGCTAACCTCAAGGTGTTCATCGAGGCGGCGAAGAACCGCGGCGAGGCGCTCGATCACGTGCTGTTCGTCGGCCCGCCCGGCCTCGGCAAGACGACGCTGGCGCAGATCATGGCCAAGGAACTCGGGGTCAATTTCCGCTCGACATCGGGCCCGGTGATCGCCAAGGCGGGCGATCTTGCGGCGCTGCTCACCAATCTCGAAGAGCGCGACGTGCTGTTCATCGACGAAATCCACCGGCTCAATCCGGCGGTCGAGGAAATCCTCTATCCGGCAATGGAGGATTTCCAGCTCGATCTCATCATCGGCGAAGGCCCGGCGGCGCGGTCGGTGAAGATCGACCTGTCGAAATTCACGCTGGTTGCCGCCACAACCCGTCTTGGCCTGCTTACCACGCCGCTGCGCGACCGCTTCGGCATTCCGGTGCGGCTCGCCTTCTATACCGTCGAAGAGCTGGAACTGATCGTCCGGCGCGGGGCGCGGCTGATGGGCCTGCCGATGACCGATGACGGCGCCCGCGAGATCGCAAGGCGCGCCCGCGGCACGCCGCGCATCGCCGGTCGGCTGTTGCGCCGGGTGCGCGATTTCGCCGAGGTGGCGAAGGCCGAAGCCGTAACCCGCGAGATCGCCGACGAGGCGCTGACCCGGCTTCTGGTCGACAATATGGGCCTTGACCAGCTCGACAAGCGCTACCTCAACATGATCGCCGTCAATTTCGGCGGCGGGCCGGTCGGCATCGAGACGATCGCGGCGGGCCTGTCCGAACCGCGCGATGCGATCGAGGATATCATCGAGCCCTATATGATCCAGCAGGGTTTCATTCAGCGCACGCCGCGGGGCCGCGTTTTGACCGCAAATGCGTGGAAACATCTCGGGCTCCAGCCACCGAAGGATCTCGAGGCCGCGCAGTTCCGGATGTTCACAGAGGATGATTGAGTGATTTCCCGTCGCGGCTTCCTGACGTCTCTTACGGGCAGTATCGCGGCGTTTCTGGCGCTGGCCGGATATGCGGTGGCCGTGCCGCTGGTGCGGTTGCGGGTCGCGCGGAATGCGTTCACGCCGCTTGGCTGGACGCCGGGACTGAAACTCAGGATCGTGGCGCTTGCGGATTTCCATGCCTGCAAGCCGTGGATGCCGGCCGAGCGGATCGCTTCGATCTGCGAGGCCGCCAATGCGCTCGAACCGGACGTCATCCTGCTGCTGGGCGATTATGTCTCCGGCATGCGCTTCATCACCGATCAGGTGCCGGCGGATGTCTGGGCCGGCGCGCTTTCGAGCCTGAAGGCGCCGCTCGGTACCCATGCCGTTCTCGGCAATCACGACTGGTGGCAGGACAGCGAGGTTCAGGAGAGCGGTGAGGGCGTGCCCTTCGGCCGCAGGGCGCTCGAGGCAGCGGGCATCCCGGTCTACAGCAATCGGGCGGCGCGGTTCGAAAAGGACGGCAGGCCTTTCTGGATAGCCGGCGTGGAGGATCAGATCGCTCTTCTTCCGGACCAGAAAACCCGCCACTGGACGCTCGGCAAGGATGACCTTCCGGCCACTCTGGCGCAAGTCACGGACGATGCGCCCGTCATCCTGATGGCCCATGAGCCGGACATCTTTCCCAAGGTGCCCGATCGCGTGTCGCTCACCCTTTCCGGCCATACCCATGGCGGACAGGTGCGGTTGTTCGGTTATGCCCCGGTCGTCCCGTCCCGGTACGGCAGTCGGTATCTCTATGGGCATGTGGAGGAGGACGGTCGCAACATCGTCATTTCCAGCGGGCTCGGCTGTTCCGGCCTGCCCGTCCGCTTCGGCGTGCCGCCGGAAATCAACTTGATCGATCTGGGATAACCGATGGCTGGCCGTACCCGCATCCGCATCAAGACGAAAAACAAGCGCATCTTTCAGATGCGGATTGCCGGGCTCGGCTTTCGGGACGGGTATGTGCTGGTGCACCGGGCCACGGACGAGGCGTTCTGGACCTTTCCGGGCGGCCGGGCGGAAATCGGCGAGACCTCGGAGGAGACTCTCAGGCGCGAAATGGTCGAGGAGATCGGCGTGGAGGTGACGGTCGGGCGGCTGCTCTGGTCGGTGGAGAATTTCTTCCACTACGAGGACCGCGACTGGCACGAGCTCGGTTACTATTACCTGATGGATATTCCCGAAACGTTTCCCTTCCATCCAACGGAAATCGTTCACCGGGTCAAGGACGAGCACGATCTGGAATTCAAATGGGTTCCGGCCACGGTCGAGGCGCTGAGGGCGCTCGACATCCCACCCTATTTCATCGCCGAGGAGATCGAGAGCCTGCCGGTTAGCCCCCGCCATCTCGTCTGGCGCGACGGCGATCTCGATCTGAAATCCTGAAGTCTGATTTTTCCGGTATCGGCCGGATTTGAGAGGTTGCTAACGGCGACCTTCGGCTGGCGCGTGCCGGACCGCCGCTCCCAGGCTGGCGTTGCTGCGGGAACATCTGCGCGCTGCTGTCCGTTTCTCCCCCGAAAGGAGAGCGCCATGCAGAAGATCGAGGTCGGAAACGAGGTCGCCTGGACCTGGGGACGATCCGAAGCCAGAGGCAAGGTCACCCAGAAATTCACCAGCGATGTGGAGCGCAGGATCAAGGGCAAAACGATCAAGCGCAAGGCGGATGCCGATGCGCCCGCCTTTCTGATCAAACAGCAAGACGGGGACCGCGTTCTCAAGAAAGACGCCGAACTGAGGAAGACCCATGGATAGCGAAATCCCCGATCACATCCCGCCGGCCGAAGTGGCGGCGGCTGCTGAAAAAGGCCTGAAGCTGCGCTCGCAGCACCGGCGCGGCGGCACGATGGTCGGCGTGGCAAGAGCCCGCGACCTCAAGAACCGGAAGTCGATCTCGGAAAAGACGGTGCGGCGGATGGTGAGCTATTTCTCCCGCCACAAGGCCGACAAGCGGGCCGAGAATTTCGGCGACGACGACAATCCGTCGACAGGTTATATCGCCTGGCTTCTCTGGGGCGGCGATGCCGGCCAGAAATGGGCCGAGGAGCACAAGAAGGCGATCGAAAGGGCCAAGAACGAGGCGAAGATGCGGCGCTTCAACCAGTCGCACTGAAAGAGCGCACAAGATCCTCGATCGTCTGTCGCAGGAGATCCGCCCCGCCGGGCTGCCAGCCAAGCGCCCTCAATTTCTCCGTCGACATGAGATTGACCGTGCGGCGATCCGCGGGGGCCGGCAGATCATGGCGGGCACCCGGCAGATGGCCGAGGATCTCGTTCGTGTCGGTCAGGATATCGGCAGCATTGAAGACCTGGCCCGCGATCTTGCCGGCTTCGGTTTCCAGCATGAGGCGGACGGCGGCGGCGACATCGCGGCCGTGGATTTCCGTTCCCGCCCGCGAGGGGACCGGGTGGCCGGCGCGGAAGTCTGCAAAGAGAGCGTCCCATTTGTTGGGGCGCAGATTGCCGTAGACGCCGGTCAGCCTCAGAGACGAGGTTGTAAAGCCGGGGGCAGACAGGTCTGCCAATGCCCGTTCGGCATGGAGCTTGATTTCGCCGTAAAGGCTTGCGGGTTTCAGGACCATATCTTCGGTGAGCAACGTTCCTGCCGCCTGCCCGTCATAGACGGCGCGGCTGGACAGGAAGACTGCGCGGCGTGTCCCGGCCTTCCTGGCGGTCTCGAACAGCTTCACCGTGCCGTCGAGGTTCAGCCGGCGGAAGCGTTCCGGTTCGTCCCCTTCGCCGCCGCGGTATTGTCCGGGCAGATGGTCGAAGGCGGCGTGGACAAAGAAATACGCGTCGTCAAAGATCTCGATCTGGTCGAGGGCGGGATCGAGCGAAAGACGCGCGAAAGTGACCGGTTTGGAAAAGAAGCCGGATGCCGGCGGCGTGCGTCCCCCGACGATCACCGGATAGCCCGCTTCCAGCAAGCCTTCGACGATATAGCGCCCGACAAGGCCGGTGCCGCCGGAGACCAGGACCTTCATGGCGTCTCTTCCGGTCTGGGCAAAGAGGAGAGGGCTGGGATGGGGCGGTCGTCGTAAAATGCCTGCCAGAGGTCGATCAGCGGCCGCAGCCGTTCGGCCTTCGGGTGATCCTTTTCCCACGGCTTCTCATACTGGTAGTGCAGCACGCCGATGCTTTCCCAATTCCAGAGATCGGGCATGGCGAACCACACATATTGGAGCATGTTCATGAAGATGGGCAGGCCGTGCCAGTCGGGAAAGAAGCTCTCCAGAAACGTCTGGTCCGTGCGCCGCCAGAAGGCGTCCGGCTGGTCGAGTGCTGTCAGCATTCTGTCGAATGTATCGGCAGATGGTTTGGCGACGAAGACGCCGGAGTTGAGGCGGTGGAAGTCGGAGAGATTTTCGTAGACGTTCGGGGCCGCAGAAAATTCCGGATAGGAAAACAGCCTGTCGATCGGTTTCAGCACCAGCGCATCGGCATCGATGAACACGCAGGTCTCGTATTCGGTGAGCTGCCAGAGCCGGAGCTTGCAGAAATTGTCGAGCGGCGTGTGGAAGTCCGGCTTGCGGCCCTTGGTGAAGGGGGCGGCGCCATGCAGGTTCTTTCGCTGATGCCGTTCGTTGAAGGCGTCGGATAGCGGCAGGTGTTCGACCTTCACCAGGCGGCAGCCGAGGGCTTCGAGCGGGGCAAGGGAAGAGCGCTCGACGCCGCCGGTATGGAGGATGACGATATCGGCGCCCGTGCCGGTGCGGCGGATGGAGCGCGCGAGGGCGATGGCGCCCATGGCGTAGTCGGCATTGGTGACGAGGGTGACGAAGGCGTTGGTCATGGCGTGTAGTGCCCCGTTGCATTCCTCTCCTTCGTCATGCTCGGGCTTGTCCCGAGCATCTGCTATCGCTCGACAGTTTTTGGCGGGTGGCAGATCCTCGGGGCAAGCCCGAGCATGACGGAAGGTGATGTGGCAGATGAGGAGTACCTATCGGCGCGCCCCTGGTCAAAATCTACGACACCGACTTCAGCCGTTTCCCTTCCGGGTCATGCTCCACCTTCGCCGCAATATCCCTGGTCCAGGCCGAAACGGCGGGAACGCGTGATCTGTCAACGCGATAGGCGTATTTCTTCGCAACATCGACGATCTCGCCGAGCAGTCCCTCGCCGAGCGTGGTCGGTTCGAGGCCGAGGCCGAGGAATTTTTCGTTCTTCACCATCAGCTCGTTTTCCGGGGCTTCCTTGCGCGGGTTGGGCAGCCAGGCGATCCGCGAACCGGTCATTTTCGAGATCATTTCGGCAAGATCGCGCACCCGGTGGGTTTCGGTCATCTGGTTGAAGATCTCGACGCGGCTGCCGCGGGTAGGCGGGTTGTGGAGGGCGATTTCAATGCAGCGGACCGAATCCTGGATATGAATGAAGGCGCGCGTCTGGCCGCCGGTGCCGTGGACCGTGAGCGGATAACCGATGGCCGCCTGGATGAGAAAACGATTCAAGACCGTCCCG
>Ga0102590_1000825_pt1 | contig 57456 bp, 52 predicted proteins | sample AraplaMF_Col_mMF_FD_76859 | JGI IMG/M metagenome (GOLD analysis project Ga0102590, IMG submission 76859) | Arabidopsis root microbial communities from the University of North Carolina, USA - plate scrape MF_Col_mMF | ecosystem: Host-associated > Plants > Roots > Endosphere | place: USA...
GCGGCGGACAGCTTCCGCTACGTCAGGAAGGCGCGGATGCTGGCCGCGATCTCGCTCGCATGCGTCTCCAATGCGAAATGGCCGGTGTCGAAGAACTGCACCACGGCGTTGGGATTGTCGCGCTTGAACGCTTCGGCGCCAGGTGGAATGAAAAACGGATCGTTCTTGCCCCAGACCGCGAGGAAGCGCGGCTTGTGCGTGCGGAAATAGCTCTGAAATGACGGATACAGCGCCACGTTGCTCTTGTAGTCGCCCATCAAATCGAGCTGCACGTCGTCCGCGCCCGGGCGTGCGAGATAGAAATTGTCGAGGTTTTGGCCGTCCGGCGACACCAGGGTCGGATCGGGAACGCCGTGCGTGTACTGCCAGCGCGTCGCTTCCGGTGTGAGGAAAGCACGCAACGTGTCACGGTTGGCGGGCGAGGGGTCCTGCCAATAAGCCTTGATCGGAGTCCAGCCATCGCTGAGGCCGTCCTCATAGGCGTTGCCGTTCTGCGAGATGATGGCCGTGATCCGCTCGGGATGGTTGAGCGCGAGCCGGAATCCGGTCGGCGCGCCGTAGTCGAAGACGTAGACCGCGAAGCGATCGAAGCCGATGACTTCGGTGAAGCGCTCGATCACGTTTGCGACGTTGTCGAAGCTGTAGCGGAACGCTTCGCGCGAGGGCATGTCGGACTGCCCGAAGCCGGGAAGGTCCGGTGCCACGATGTGAAAACTGTCTGCGAGCAGCGGGATCAGGTCGCGGAACATATGACCCGCACTCGGGAAGCCGTGCAGAAGCAGAAGCTTCGGTGCCCCGGCGCGGCCTGCCTCGCGATAGAACACCTTGAAGCCATCGACGTCTGCGGTGCGGTAGTTGGGGGCCATGGAGGTTCTCCGGAGTAACCTGTTAAATGCTGATATTGAGGTTACGTATTGCGTTCGTAACTTGTCAATAGCTACTTTACAGGTTACTCAGCCAGTGTGCCTACCGACTGGCCCAGGACCGCTCATGGACCGCCCGCCCGCGATGTTCATCGCCGACTCGCTCGGCCTCGATTTCCTGAATTCGGTCGCGACCCCGGTCGATACGCCGGTCGACTGGATCAACGATGGCGATGGCCTGATCGACTGGCTGGCCCAGGCGAGGCTGGTGCCGCCGGATGAACTACACGCGCTGAAGGCGCGCGCGACGCCAGGCGAACTGGACAAGGTCGCGGACGAGGCCCGGGCCTTGCGTGAGTGGTTCAGGAAATTCGTGCGCAAGCATGCCGGCCGGCCGCTCACGGCGGCGTCGCTGAAGGATCTCGGTCCGCTGAACAGTCTGTTGGAGCGCGACGAAGCCTTCAGCCGGATCGAGTCGGGGCATCACGGCGGCGCGTTGTCGCTGCGAACGAAGCGGCGCTGGCGAACGCCGCAAGCTATGCTGCTGCCGGTCGGTGAGGCGCTGGCAAAGTTCGTCTGCGAGGAAGACTTCACCGACGTGAAGCAGTGCGAGGGTCACAACTGCACGATGCTGTTCGTCGACCACACTCGCAGGCGGGCGCGGCGATGGTGCATCATGGCGGTCTGCGGCAACCGCGCCAAGCAGGCCGCGCACCGCAGCCGGCTCAAGGGCCAGCAATAATCCGACGATATTCCGTTGTCTCCGTAGCGGCCTCTTATCGCTTTCTGACCAGCTTGAGGGCGCGACCAGTCCTCTGGGTGCGCGGCTTGATCGCTGCACCCTGCGCATCGGGCGGACTGAGGAAGCGGACGAGCATCGTCTCCAGATGCGCCACGCTCCGCTTGATATCCAGCTTCGGATTGCGGATCGGCATTGCGCGGGATCCGTCGATGATCGCGATCAGGATGTCCGCCGTCGCGTCCGGATCCAGTTCTTGATCGACCCGCCCCTGGCTCTGCGCCTGCCGCAGGAAGTCGCTCCACATGCGGCGGACCGCCTCGGTGTGGCGCTCGATGATCTCAGCGAATTCCGGATTGCGGGCGGCCTCCGCGAGGCCATCCAGACTGAGGATCTGCGCGGGACGAAACCGCAGGCTGGTTTCCTCGATATCGGCGAGCAGCGCTTTGATCACGTCGGGGGCGGCGAGAATCTTTCCGAACCGCTCCGCCGCGTGGGCGAGACCCAGATCGATCATCGCCTCGACGATCGCCACCTTGCTTGGAAAGTAGTGATAGAGGTGCCCCGGACTGATCCCGGCCTCATGGCAGATGTCGGTCGTGCTGGCGCCGCGGAAGCCGTCCCTGGTGAAGCAACGGATCGCCGCGCCGAGGATCTCGCCGCGCTTCTGCTCATGCTTGACGGGGTCGACTTTCCTCAACCGGACACCTCCATTCACACTCCGCCTCGCTTAGCACGACGATTCGCCACGATAAAATCAAAATTAGAGAGTTCCATCTATTTATATTGACGGATGTTGCGGTGCATGACAGTAATTATTAGAGAGATCGATCTAATAAGTCGGCCGATGCGGGAATGGGACCATGCGCTTTCCACGGACGGCCCTGATGAGTGTCGCGCTGCTCTCGGTGGCTGCGCGGCTGCCCCGCTTGAACGCGCCGGCTCGCTCAGGAGCTACGACCGGATGTCTGACGCGAACGGTCTGGTGACGCGATCGCAGATCCGCGTGAACAAGAAGGACCTGCTGGCGGCGAAAACGATCCGGATCGCGTCGACCGTCTTTCCCGCGCGCGCCGACGTTCCCTTGAATGAAAAGGAGCGGCGCCTGGTTGCCAACGCGATCAGCCGCGAGCTGTGTCTGCGCTTGAGCGAGCGCTTCCGCATCGTTGCCTCCGATGACGATGCCGACCTCACCGTGCAGGCGACGGTGACGCATGCGACGCCGACCAACCCGACCGCCTCGGGTGCATCGAAAGCGCTGTCGATTGCCAAGACTGTCGCGCTTCCTGGCGTGCCTGTTCCTGTGCCACGGCTTCCGGTCGGGCTCGGCGGTCTGTCGGTCGAGGCGGAAGCGCGCGACTTCGCCGGATTTCAGAAGGCGGCGATGGTCTGGGCGCGCAACGCCAACTCCATCACGAATTCTCCGCGGGTTGCCAACGAGGGCGATGCGTACGATCTCGCGGCCGATTTCGGCGCCGACTTCGCCAAGCTGGTCACGACGGGAGAATCGCCGTTCGGCGGCATTCCTGCGCTGCCTCCGATGGACAGCATTCCCGTGCGGTTCGGCGGTGCGCCCAAATATGTCGCCTGCGAAGCGTTCGGACGGTTTCCGGGCATCACCGGTTTCGCGGGGCAGGGGCTCGGCTTGCCGCCGGCCTGGACGGATTCGGGCGCCAAGGAGAGTTCGACCGAGAACCCGTCCCCGGCGCACCCGCCGAATTCAGAGCAGTCGCTCACGCAATGATCGCGGATGAGTTCGTTGCGTCCGATCCCGACAACTTCGTAGCCGACCAGAGTCAAGGACATGCTGACCCAACGAACGCAAACTCAAGAAACAACTCGCCCTCTGCGCCAAAACGCAGCGCGCGCCGATGCGCGTGCGAACGCGGCAACCGTTCCCCTGTTCGCGGCCGATGAGGCGTGGAGCCGGGCGAGTTCGGATCGGCGTGTCGCCGGCGAGACGGATGACCAGGAGGCGCTCCTCGAACCCGGTTTCTGGATGACGGCCATGGTTGCGTTTCTGCCCACGGTCGCGGGCTGCCTCTATCTCTTTCTGACCCAGGGATGAGGCGCGCATCGAGCACGGCCGCCTCGTCAGTAGCCTTGGCGCTGTTGCTGGCGGGCTGCGCGTCGAACGCAAATCTCCCGCCCGTCTATCATCCTTCACGGCCGCCCAGCGCCAAGGCGGTGAAAGAAGGCGTCACGAAAGCAGCGGCCGAAATCAAGCTGACCGGGGGGCTGGAGACATCCGCCGTCCGCCATTCCGACCACGGACCGGGATCGTATTTCGCCTGCCTGAGGCAGCGCGGTCCGTCAGCGGGCGGACGCACCGCCTATTCGGTCTTTTTCGACGATGACAGCTATAAGGGAATCCAGAGTTCAGTGATTTCCGACGCCTGCGAAGCCGAACCATGGGTTCCTTTCAACTGATGCCGCTCTTCTGGCGCGACCAGAAGCAATCCTCTGGCCCACGGGCATCCCGAACCGGGTTCCATGCCCCAAATTCCACCCAATCGGTGGTCACTAAGCGCCGGGGGAGGCCTCTGCCTCTCGTGGTGGGACTGCTGGACTGATGCTTGATCCAAGGCGAATTGTCGTGCTGGCAGCAGTTGCGCTGCTCGCCCTGGGCCCCGGCCTGGCCGCTGCCTCACCGGCCAAGTCGAAGCGCGCAGCGGTTGCGACCGCCGCGCCGCCACCTCCCGCTCCGATCGAACCTCTGCCGCCGCCGAAGATCTACCTGTTCCGCGGCGCCATGGGGCCGATCTTCTCGACCGGCATGGACCGGCTCGAAGAAAAGCTGACGCAGGCGGGCTTCTCGGCCAACGTCTACGAATTCACCATCTGCCGATGGATCGGCGATCGTGCCATCGCCAGCTACAAGGAGAGCCCGGCGCCGATCGTGCTGATCGGCCACTCCATGGGCGGTCTGTGCTCGATCGTCATCTCCGAGATGGCGGCCAAGGAGAATATCCCGATCAGCCTCGTCATCGCCATCGATCCTGCGCATGCAACCGGCGACGTACCGCTCAACGTCGAGCGCTTCATCAACATCTTCCTGTCCGACAGCGTGCTCGGTGGCGGCGACGTCGTGGCCGTGCCCGGCTTTCGCGGACACTACGCGAGCTACGACCTCAAGGAGAACAGCCGCGTCTCGCACATCAACATCGAGAAGTCGGACGATATCCATCGCCAGATCGTCGACATGGTGACGCAGTTGCCACGCATCCCCGTGCAAACCCAGGCCGATGCCGTGCCGCTGCGCTACCTCGTGCCCGGGAACACGCTGGTCGAGCTGTGGGACAGCGGCGTGCGGCTCCCCGTGCGCGCCGGCGACACCATGGCGAGCATCGCAGCCGCCAATCGCGTGCCGCTGTGGACGCTCGCCCAGAGCAATTCGCTGGCGGAGAACGCGCCGCTCACCCCCGGCCAAACCATCATCGTCCCGCGCCATCTGACGCCGCCCGAACCGGTGGCCGCGATGGCGGCGCCCGCGCCGGGCCGGCGGTAGGCGGTCAGAAGGGCAGATGGTCGGCCCGGCATTGCCCGACGCCGGACACCATCCGTGCCAGTCGTCTCATTTACGCAATCTGTGCCGCGGCAGCCATCTTGTTGATGCAGCTGTCGCCAGGCTGGAGCGAGCCAGGGCGGAAGCCTGGCTCGCCGGGCGATAGGGCGCGGCGAGAAGCATTTGAAACAATGCCCTTTCGGCCGCATATTTCGCAGCGGGTCGGCCATTTCCGGACCCGTGCATGACGAGGCGTCCTTCCGTCGTGCAGACACGCCACCGCCATGTCCTTCGGCCGCACTTCTTCAGAAACACTTCGAAGGTCGGGAGGTCGTCGGACATGTCCATCAGCCTTGGCCGCTTGCTGTCAGAAGCGCGGTTGCGTTCCCGATCGCCCTGTTCGGAGTTTTTAAGACGAGTGGAAAGGTGGAGGCTGAAAGCCTTTCGATCGCGGAGCGCTCTTCCGACAGCCGCCGCTCAATGAACCGCCGCTCGAATTCGGTCAGCTCGGTCTTGAGCAAACGCTGGTATCGGCCGATGTTGTTGCGGTGCGCGCGCAACAAGGCCAGTTCGTCATCAATCATCGTCGTGGTCCCGGAGCGCGTGTTGCCTAGGCTGCGAGGCCGGTTCGCGAGACGGATCTCGTGCGGACCGGTTTGCCGCCCGGAGGCCCCTTCGGATGGTGATCGAGCGTGGCGAGCGCTTCGAGAATCTCATCGATGGTGACGGCTCTGCCCGAGCCGGGGAGTTCTCTCAGCGCCGGGTTTGATGCGACGCTGGCTGCGTCCGAGGCCCAGGATGCCAGGATCGCCCGCTTCTCGCCGGTCGACAAAACCGGATCCGTGACGACGTCGCGCGGATGATCGTAGACGGAGCCGGGGTGCAAGATCGCTTTCAGGTCGATGATGTTGTCAGCATGATCGATCATGAGAGGTCCTCCTTCTCCTTTCGATAAAACCTCTGATTTGCATTCGGGGGCGCGATCGGAGGCCGTGGTCGATCCCACCCGACGAGCGGGTGGGACCACCAGGCTTCCGACGAAAGAAGTTCAGGCGGCCTTGCCTTCGAGTTGGTGCACGGTGCCGGACGGCGCACCCTTGATGGCAATTCGCCGCGGCTTCATGGCTTCTGGAATTTCCCGGATCAGCTCGATCCTGAGCAGGCCGTTCTCGAACGCAGCACTCTGCACCTGAACATAGTCGGCAAGGTTGAATTGCCGCTTGAAGGGCCGCGCGGAAATGCCCCGGTACAGATATTCGCGTTCGGTCTTCTCCGCCTTGTTGCCCTCGACGATCACCGCGTTCTGCTCGGCCGTCACCGAGACCTCGTCGGGTGAGAAGCCCGCGATCGCGAGCGAAATCTGATAGCGATCCTCGCTGACGCGTTCGATGTTGTAGGGGGGATAATTGTCCTCGCCGGCACGCTGTGCCGTCTCCACGAGGTCGAAGAGGCGATCGAAACCAATGGTCGAACGCCAAAGGGGAGAGAAGTCGTAAGTGCGCATAGCCAGATCCTCCAAGGAGCAAAATGGATACGAGCGGCACCGGACACGACCGGTGCCCGTCTCAGTCTTTCCCGACCCGTCAGGCGCCGGGAACGCCACCTCTCGGCGGCCACGAAAAAATAAAAAAACACCGTTTTGGTTTCAAGAGGGGAGAGCGAAAAATTTCAGTGCCCTACGGATCCCGGCGACAAGCCCAGGAGCACTGCCAATCCGGACACTTTGATAAGGGTCAATGCCGCGTCGTACATACCGGCGCAGCGTGGCTCCGTTGCAGGTCTTACCTCAAAGGAGAGAGATCATGGCCAATGAAACCAAACTCCCCGTCACCAGGAAAACGCTCGCACCGGTTCCAGCGCAGGACGCTTGGAGGCCGCTTGAGGCGCTACGCAAGGAAGTCGACCGACTGTTCGAAGATTTCTCCGGCGATGATTTCTGGCGCCGGCCTTTCCGCTCGCTCGCCGGCATCGAGAGGAATATGGCGAAGCAGTTCGCGGCCGTGCCGGCCGTCGACGTGTCCGAGAGCGACAAGGCCTATGAGATCACGGCCGAACTGCCCGGCATGGACGAGAAGGACATCGAGGTGAATGTCGCCAACGGTGCCCTGACCATCAAGGGCGAAAAGAAGGAAGAGAAGGAGGAGAAACAGAAGGACTATTACGTCTCGGAGCGGCGCTATGGTTCGTTCGAGCGCTATTTCGAGCTGCCCGATGGCGTCGATGCCGGCAAGATCGAAGCAGCGTTCAAGAACGGCGTGCTCAGGGTGACATTGCCGAAGACGGCGGAAGCGCAGAAGCCTGGCAAGAAGATCGAAGTGAAAGCGGCTTGAACGATGCCGCGAACGAGGGCTGCCGCGTCACGGCGGCCTTCGTTCAAGTGACGCCGATATGACGCGACGCAGAGGGGTTGCGTTCAAGCTTATCCTCGTCGCGGCGCGTCCTTTGTTGTGTCGCTCAGACGTTCGAGCCGTGGATCGCCTCGATCACGGCGTCCGTTACTTCCTTCGTCGTCGCCTTGCCGCCGACATCGGGTGTCAGCACGCCGGCCGCGCAGACGCGCTCGACCGCCGCCATCAGGCGGCCCGCCGCCTCCTTCTCGCCGAGATGTTCGAGCATCTGCGCGCCGGTCCAGAACGTCGCGACCGGGTTGGCGATGCCCTTGCCGGTGATGTCGAAGGCCGAGCCGTGGATCGGCTCGAACATCGAGGGGAAGCGGCGTTCCGGATCGATGTTGCCGGTGGGCGCGACGCCGAGGCTGCCCGCAAGAGCGCCGGCGAGATCCGAGAGGATGTCGGCGTGGAGGTTGGTCGCGACGATGGTGTCGAGGCTCTTCGGGTGCAGCGTCATGCGCACCGTCATGGCATCGACCAGCATCTTGTCCCAGGTCACGTCGGGGAATTCGGCCGCGACCTCGGCGGCGATCTCGTCCCACATCACCATGCCGTGGCGCTGCGCGTTCGACTTGGTCACCACGGTCAAGAACTTGCGCGGACGCGATTGCGCGAGCCTGAACGCATAGCGCATGATCCGCGTGACGCCGACGCGGGTGAACACCGCGACCTCGGTGCCGACCTCCTCGGGGAGGCCCCTGTGCGCCCGGCCGCCCATGCCGGCATATTCGCCTTCCGAGTTCTCGCGCACGATCACCCAGTCGAGGTCACCGACGCCGACATTGCGCAAAGGCGAGGCGACGCCTGGCAGGATCTTGGTCGGCCGTACATTGGCGTACTGGTCAAAGCCCTGGCAGATCGGCAGGCGCAGGCCCCACAGCGTGATGTGGTCGGGGACATCAGGCGCGCCGACTGCGCCGAAATAGATCGCGTCGAATTTCTTCAATTCCGCGAGGCCGTCCGCCGGCATCATCACGCCGTGCTTCCTGTAATAGTCCGAGCCCCAGTCGAACGTCTTGATGGTGAAGGCAAGGTCGCCGCTGCGTTTGGCCAGCGCCTCCAGCACGCGCACTCCGGCCGAGATGACTTCGGGGCCGATGCCGTCGGCGGGGATTGCTGCGATCGAATGGGTGCGCATGAAGATGCTCCGTAGAGATGTCAGTGCGATTGCGGGACGGGTTCGGCGGGCGCGATCTGTGCGCGGGGGATTGTGTGCAGCGAGCTTTAGGCCAGGTTGCGAGGTGGACTCAATTGGCGCTGGTTTATACAAAAAAATGATATAATCCTCCGGGGCGAGGCGAGAGGATATTGGATGGAATTGCATCAGTTGCGATGCTTCGTGGCGGCGGCCGAGCAGCTGCATTTCGGCCATGCAGCGCAGCAGCTCAAGATGCTGCCCTCCGCACTGGGGCGCCAGATCAGGCTGCTCGAGGAAGATCTGGGCACCCGGCTGTTCGCGCGGACGACGCGGGCGGTGTCGCTCACGGAAGACGGCACGACGCTGCTGCGCGACGCACGCGCCATCCTCGCCAAGGTCGAGGCGGTCGAGAGCAATCTGCGCAACCGCTCGCGCGCCGGCACCGCGCGGCGGCTGCGGATCGGCGCCATCGACAGCGCGGCGGCCGGGCTGTTGCCGCCATTGCTGCGCGATTTCCGCGACAGGCATCCGGAGATCGCAGTGCAGCTCCTCGAGGACAAAACGGTGCGGCTGCTGCCGAAGATCCTGACCGGTGCCCTCGATCTCGCCTTCGTCCGCCCGCCCGACAATGCCGACAAGCGGCTCGAATTCCGCGATCTGCTGCAGGAAACGGCGATCGTGGCGTTCCCGCAGCGCCACGCGCTCGCCGGACGCAAGTCGGTCACGCTGACGGAGATCGCCGAAGAGGCGATGCTGGTGCCGGATCGCCGTTCGCGGCCGCACAGCCACGGCCTCACCATCAAATTGTTCGAACAGGCCGGGCTCACGCCGCGCATCGTGCAGGTCGCCGACGAGAAGCAGACCATCATTCATCTGGTGGCCACGAAGCTCGGCGTCGCGATCGTGCCGCGCTGGACGACCCGGATGGCGGTGTCTGGCGTGCGCTTCGTGCCGCTCCGGCCGAAGCAGAGCGGCCCCGTCGGCCGGTTGCCGCTGGCGGCGGCCTGGCTGCGCGGCTCGCGCGATCCCGCCCGCGACGCGATGCTGGCGGTGCTCGAAGCGCGCCTGCGCAGCTATGCGCGCGAGGCCTGAGCGGCTATGACACTGGCCTGGACAGAAGGTGGAAGGTGATGACGGATCAGAAAGCTTCGAGCGAATTGCGGGTGGCCATTGCCGGACTGGGCTCGATCGGCACCAAGATCGCGACCTCGCTCGATCAGGGCATCGAAGGGCTGACGCTGTCGGCTGTCGCCGTACGCGATCCCGCAAAGCATCAGGCCTTCCTCAAGAGCCTGCGCCGCCCGCCGCAGATCATGCCGATCGACCAGCTCGGCGATGCCGCCGACATCGTGGTCGAGTGCGCGCCGAGCAGTCAGCTCCGCGCGATCGTCGAGCCGGCTGTGACGCGCGGCAGGGCCGCGGTCGTCGTCAGCGTCGGCGGACTGCTCGACAATTTCGATCTCGTCGATCTCGCCCGCGCCAATGGCGGCCGCATCATCGTGCCGACCGGCGCGCTGATCGGGCTCGATGCCGTCAACGCCGCCGCCGTCGGCACCATTCATTCCGTGAAGATGGTCACGCGCAAGCCGATCGACGGCCTGAAGGGCGCACCGTTCATCGTCGAGAACAAGATCGACATCGACAATCTGCGCGAGCCTCTGAAACTGTTCGAGGGCAGCGCGCGCGAAGCGGCGAAGGGCTTTCCGGCCAACGTCAATGTCGCAGTTGCGCTGTCGCTGGCGGGCATCGGGCCCGATCGCACCCAGATCCAGGTTTGGGCGGACCCCACTGTGACGCGCAATGTTCATCGCATCGAGGTCGAAGCGGATTCGGCGCGGTTCTCGATGGGTATCGAGAACATCCCGTCCGAAAATCCCAAGACCGGGATCATCACCGCGCTGTCCGTGATCGCGCTGCTCCGCAAGCAGCGCGCCACGCTGTGTGTGGGGACGTAAACTTTCAGGCGCCCGTGACGCGCCAGATCACGTTGCCGACGTCGTCGGCCATCAGCAGCGACTTCTTGTCGGGGCCGATCACGACGCCGACCGGGCGGCCGTAGGATTCCTTCTCGTCCGGCGCGAGGAAGCCCGACAGGATGTCGCGGCCGGGACCGGAGGGCTTTCCGTTCTCGAACGGGATGAACACCAGCTTGTAGCCGGACAATGTGCTGCGATTCCACGAACCGTGCTGGCCGATCACCATGCCGTCGGGGAAGCCGGGCAGGGTGCCCGCCGGCATCCAGCACAGGCCGAGCGATGCGGTGTGGCCACCGAGCGCGTAGTCCGGCGTGAGCGCCTTGGCGACCATGGCCGGGTCCTGCGGCACGCGGTCGTCGACGGTCTTGCCCCAGTAGCAGTACGGCCAGCCATAGAAGCCGCCGTCGCGCACCGAGGTCAGGTAGTCCGGCGGCGTCTCGTCGCCGAGACCGTCGCGTTCGTTGACGACGGTCCAGAGCACGTTCGTGTTCGGCTCCCAGGCCAATCCAACGGGATTGCGCAGGCCGGCGCCGAAGATGCGATGCGTGCCGGCAACGAGGTCGAGCTCGTAGACCGCGGCGCGGCCTTCCTCGACCTCCATGCCCATCTCGGCAATGTTGCTGAGCGAGCCGACGCCGGCATAGAGCTTCTTGCCGTCGGGGCTCGCGAGCAGGCTGCGCGTCCAGTGGCCGCTCGGCTTGAAATTGGTGAGCCGTTTTCCCGGCGCGGTGATGCGGTCGGCATTGGCGACATAAGGGAAGGCCATCACGCCGTCGGTGTTACCGACATAGAAGGTGTCGCCGACCAGCGCCATGCCGAACGGCTGGCTGAGGTTCTCCATGAAGGCGCCGCGATGCTCGGCGACGCCGTCGCCGTCCTTGTCGCGCAGCAGCGTGATGCGGTTGGCGGACACGCCGAGCGCCGCGGCGCGCCGCATCGTCGCCTGCATCGCGTAGTGAAACACGGACCTTGGCGGCCCCGCGATCTGCGTCGCCTCCGCGATCAGCACGTCGCCATTGGGCAGCACCTCGATCCAGCGCGGATGGTCGAGGCCGGTTGCGAACGCATTGACCTTGAGCCCCGGCGCGGCGGTCGGCTTCTGTCCCTCGCTCCAGCCCCTTGCCGTCGGCATCTTCAAGGTCGGCAGCGCGCCTTGCGGCTTCGCCTGGGGAATCGCGGGTGCCTGGCCCCATGCGGGCGCCGGCGCGGTGCCCGAGAGCTTCCGCCATTGCAGCGCGATGCCGCCGACGAAGGCAACGAACTGCGCAAAGATGCTGGAAAAGGTCATGATGAGCCCCCGATTGCGGGCGCATCCAACTGGTTGCCGGGGCAGACGTCAACCTGTGCGGTGCACCAGCAGGGCTTATTCCGTCGGAATGGCTGCCGACCAAATTTGCATGGAGAAATCAGCGGCTGATCTGCCGCTCCAGCCGTCGTGCCGCGCGAAAGTCGTCCATGTGATGGACGTTCGGTGCTAGCGCGGCCTCTCGCGCAAGCAGGTGATAGACCCGCGCCACGGTCCGCTGTTTCTGCTTCGTCCGGCCGGGCGGCAACCCGCGCGCCTTGCGGGCTGCGGCAATCGCATGTTCGCGGAAATAATCGTAGGCGTCCGACATGGTTAGATGCTCTGCGATCAATGCAGGTGTCGGGAGTAACGGCCTCGAGGAGAGGCGGTTCCTGATCCCAGCGAACCGGGATACGAGAACGCAGAGCTGCTAGGCCCTTACCGCGGCGACAGGAACGGGATGATCATCGGCACGCGGCGGCAATAGGCGCCGTAGGCGTCCTCGCCGAGCTCCTTGGACAGGAACACCTCTTCCATCCGGCCCTTCTGCCACATGCCGAGCGAGATCAGGATCGCGCCGAGGATCGTCGTGACCAGGCCGATCGCGACCCCGGTGACGAGCATGCCGAAGATCAACCCGGTGTAGATCGGGTGACGCACGATGCCGTAGGGGCCGGTGTCGATGACGCGGTGGTCTTCCTTGTGGGTGATGGTGTTGGACCAGAACTTTCCGAGATGCAGCCGGCCCCACCAGGCGAAGGCGATGCCGGCGATCGAGAGCGCCGCGGCGACATAGATGCCGCTGTTGCCGAGCACCCAGAGCGGCTTCCAGCCCAGCAGCTCCGCAACCCACGGGGTGTACAGGATGCCGCCGATAAGGATCGGCAGGCTATAGCGCTGCGACTCCAGCGTCATGACCTGCTTCTTAGTCCGGCCCTGCCAGAACGAGGCGCCCACCCAGCTGATGAGAAAGGCGAGCCAGATCAGAGCCAGCAGTTCGGTCGGCCAGGCCGTGGTCCAGCCGCCCCAGGCGACGGAGAGAAGCTTGCTGAAATCGAAGGACATGCCGAAATGTTCTTTGCGTTGGGCGGAGCGGTCAGCTCGCGCGCGAGGACAGCGCGTGATGCTCGATGGCGCCGGAGGGTGCTTCGCCGCCGCGGGCGAGCAGATGGGTGATGGTTTCGCGCAGCACCGGCTCGATCGGGCGCGGCGCATAGCCGAGCTCGTTGCGGGCCTTGTCGATCGAAAGATCGCTCGCGGCCAGCGCGATGCGAACGCCCTCCGCGGTGCCGTTGGGCGGCCGGTGCGTGAGATTGTCGGAGATGTATTCGAGCATGATCGCGGAGAGCTCGGCGATCCTGCCGGGCACGACGACCGGATACTGACGACGTCCGCTCATCGCCGACATCATCCGCAGGATGTTGCCGAGCGGGACGCAGTCGCCGCCGAGGATATAGCGCTGGCCGATGCGGCCGCGTTCCATCGTCAGCACGAGGCCCATCGCGACGTCGCGGACATCGACGAGGTTGACCAGGAAGTTGAGATGCGGCTGCACCTTCTTCTGGAGGAAGTACCAGAGCATCGCGGTCGGCGGCGTCAGATTGTGGTCGGCGGCGCCGATCGGCATGGTCGGCGTGCCGATCACGAGCGGGAAGCCGGCGGCCGCGGCCTTCGCGGCGCAATGCTCGGCGAGCGATTTCGAGCGCGTATAGGCGCCTGGCATCGCGTCGGCCGGCTGTAGCGCCTCTTCGGCGGGAACGCCCTTGAGGTCGCAATAGGGGAACAGGATCGATTCCGTCGAGCAATGCAGGAAGCGCGACACGCCGCGTTTCATCGCGGCCGCGAGCACGATCTCGGTTCCGCGGCAATTGACGTCGTGAAAGTCCTGCTTGTTGGCGACCCACATGCCCGGCAGGCCGGCGAGGTGATAGACCTGATCGACGCCTGCGATCGCAGCATCCACCGCGGCACCATCCAGCACCGAGCCTTGGACATGTTCAACGTCCGTGTTTGCCGCGGCCGGGGGCCGGACATCGAGAACACGCACCCGCTGCCCACGGGCGCGGAGCGCTTCTACGAGGTGATGTCCGATGAAACCACTGCCACCGGTAACCAGTACGAGAGCCATGCAGAAGGTTGCTGTTTCGCTTCTAGAATTATCGGGTTGAAAGGGAATTGGTCGGAAGAGGCGCCAGAATCGCGGCAAGGTCACGGCGGAAACCCAGCGCAATGAACAATTTCGCCATGACAAACATCGGCCCGAGCAACAGATGAGACGGAAATGTGAACAATGAGGCTTCGCGCCCCTCAAAAACCTTGTGGCCGATGGTCTGCGCGGCAACGCCGAGTCCAACCAGCACGGCGAAAATCGCCCACATCAATGCGGTGCTGGCCTGCGACGAAATGGTCGTCGCGATCGAAAACAGCACGACGGAGACGGCCAGAATGCCGATCCCCAACGCCGTGTCCAGCAGCAGCCAATAGACGAGAACCGGCAGCGCCAGGATCACCGCCAGACTGACCTCGATCCCGAAGACGGGAACATGCACGAGCGTCAGCGGCAGCACGGCGCCGGTGAAGAGCAGGAGGATGCCGATCACATGCATCGCCGTGTTCCGGGGATCGCGATGGTACTCAACATAAACAGCAAGTTGGCGCTGAAAATAGCCACCCATCTCGGTCTCGTGCATTGCGGTCGGGGACAACGAAGAATGGCTATAGCACCGGACCGGGCAGTGCACAAACCGGCACTATTGTCGCGCAAGACCGTGCTTTCGCGCTGTGAGACAGGTCACAAAATGAAAGAACTTCAACGGGTTCCGTCAGCCCAAGCCGGACCCGCTCAGCGCTTCTTGGCGGGCTTTTTCGCCGCAGGCGCAGGCGCCGCCGGATGCGCAGGTGTCTCCTCCGGCAGCTTGGCATAGGTTGCGATTTGCAACTGGCTGTTGACGGCCGAGGTCGGCCTGGCCCGGTCGAGAAACTGCTCCTCGCCGAGGCCGATCGGATGCAGCCGCTTGGTCGAGATCTTGAACGTGTTCACCAGGACGTCACGGATCGCATCGGCGCGGCGCTGGCTCAGGATCGCATTGGCCTCGCGCGTCTTCGCATTGGATTCGACGTGGCCGACGATCAGGAACGTGTAGGGCAGCAGCGAGGAGTGAACCAGCGCGTCCGCGATGCGGCCAACGGTCTGGTAGGAGGCCGGCTGGATGATCGGCGTGTCGGCGTCGAACTGGATCGCAGCATTGAAGGTCGGCAGCTTTGCCAGATCGGGCGCGATCAGCGGCCGGTTCACCGGACCCGGATCGTTCTTGATCCTCGCTTTGGCCCGCTCCATCACCTGCTGCTTAAGCGCGGGAAGGTCGACCTCGGCGGCCTCTTCGAAATGGTTGAGCTTACCGACGATGTCGTCGCGGGTCGGCGCCGCGGTCTGCGCGCCTGCCGCGCCCGCGAGCAGTGCGAGGCCAAGACCGATACAGAGCGCGATGACGGGTCCAGCGGTGAACAGCCTGTTCGCGCGCATCACCGATACCCCGCGTCGTCGACGGCCTTCAGGCAGTTGTTGCTGATGCCCTTGGGGGTCGAGACCAGGCAGGGGATCGACTTGCTGGTCTCCTTGGTCGAACCGTTGCAGACCTTGACGATTTCGCGCTGGCAGGCGTTCGCGACCGTGACACGGGCGGCGACACGCTTCTGGATGGCGTCGAAGGCGCCGAGATAGTCGCTCTGGCATTGCTGGGACAGCACGTCGCGGTTGCGCGACAGGCACTCTTTCAGTCGGGTCGAGTCCGGATTGACGCCGCGGCAATTGGCGACGATCTCCGCGCCGCAGCTCTTGGCCAAGAGCCCGATCGAATCGCCAAAGCTCATGGTCTCCGCCGCCGCAAGCGACGGCATCCCCAATGCCAGCAAGATCAGTGTGATGGAGCCCCGGACCATGGGCGCATCTGATACGGGGAAGTTCGCGATGGTCAAGAGGCGTTCGGACCAGAACTGTCGAGAGTTCGACCATTGCGGCGAACGGTCCTCACTCCGTGCCCTCGGTGAGGGGCGGCCATTCGATCAGGGCCACGGTATGTTTCGCCAGGTCCTCGGCCACGGCAGGGTCGGCCTTGAGCTCGTCCAAGGTCCGCGGCGGCGGAAGCTGGCGGCCGTCCTCGACCAGTTCCTGTGCATAGAACGCGAGCGCCTCGGGCGCATTCTCCATGGCTTCATCGACGTCGTCGCCGCCGGAAATGCAGCCGGGCAGGTCCGGAAACCAGACGCCAACGGCCTCATCCGGACCGGCGTTCTCGATGATGGCGATGTAGTGAGCCACGCAGGCCTCACGCCGGCTGCACGAAGCTGTCCACGACCTTCTTCTCGCCGGCCTTGTCGAAGGCGATGGTGAGCTTGTTGCCGTCGACCTTGGTGACGCGGCCGTAGCCGAACTTCTGGTGGAAGACGCGGTCGGAGAGCGAGAATTCCGAGGTCGTGCCGGTGGATTTGGCCACCAGCTCGCCCTCGATCGTCATCGGGCCGCGGCGGCGCGAGGAGAAGCTGCCGAAATCGGGGCCGGGTGACGCGGAGGATGTGAACGACGACGTCTGTTCCTCGAAGCCGCCACTTCCGCCGCCGCCATTGCGGCCGCCACCCCGGTTGCGGTTGGCCTGGGCGCGCTGCCAGCCCGGGGTCGAATAGGTCGAGCCGAACGCCTCCATGTCGTCGAAGCGCGAGGCGCCGTAGCCGCCGGTGCCACCCCAGGCCGAGCCGCCCTTGGATTCCGTGATCTCGACATTGGCGGCCGGCAATTCGTCGAGGAAGCGCGACGGGATCGTGGTCGACCAGGTGCCGTGGATGCGCCGGTTGGTCGCGAAATAGATCATGGCGCGGCGGCGGGCGCGGGTCAGGCCGACATGGCCGAGCCGGCGCTCTTCTTCCAGACCGGCGCGGCCCTGCTCGTCCAGGGTTCGCTGGCTCGGAAACAGGCCTTCCTCCCAGCCCGGCAGGAACACGTTGTCGAATTCGAGCCCCTTGGCCGAATGCAGCGTCATCAGCGACACCGCGTCTTCGTCGGCGCCGCTGTCGCGGTCCATCACCAGCGAGATGTGCTCCAAGAACCCCTGCAGGTTCTCGAACTCCTCCATCGAGCGCACCAACTCCTTGAGGTTCTCCAGCCGGCCCGCGGCGTCCGCCGAACGGTCCTTCTGCCACATCTCGGTATAGCCGCTCTCGTCGAGCACGATCTGGGCGAGATCCGTATGCGCGGTGACCTCGCGCTGGGCGCGCCAGCGGTCGAACTGGGCGACAACCTCGCGCAGACTTCCGCGCGCCTTCGGTTTCAATTCGTCGGTGTCGACGACGGCGCGCGCCGCTTCGAACAGCGGAATACGGCGCTTGCGGGCGTGGTCGTGCAGCATCTGCACGGTCGCATCGCCAAGGCCGCGCTTGGGCACGTTGACGATGCGCTCGAAGGCGAGATCGTCGGCGGGTGAATTGATGACGCGCAGATAAGCCAGCGCGTCGCGGATTTCGGCGCGCTCGTAGAAGCGCGGGCCGCCGATGACGCGGTAGGGCAGGCCGAGCGTGACGAAGCGGTCTTCGAATTCGCGCATCTGGTAGGAGGCGCGCACGAGAATGGCGATCTCGTTCAGCTTCTCGCCCTTGCGCTGGATCTGCTCGATCTCCTCGCCGATGCCGCGGGCTTCCTCTTCGGAATCCCAAGAGCCCGTGACCGTGACCTTCTCGCCGTCCTGGTCCTCGGTGCGCAGCGTCTTGCCGAGCCGGCCCTCATTGTGCGCGATCAGATGCGAGGCGGCGGCGAGGATATGGCCGGTCGAGCGGTAGTTGCGCTCGAGGCGGATCACCTTGGCGCCGGGGAAATCGTGCTCGAAGCGCAGGATGTTGTCGACCTCCGCGCCGCGCCAGCCATAGATCGACTGGTCGTCGTCGCCGACGCAGCAGATGTTCTTGATGTGGGGTGCCTGCTCCCTCGCCCCGCTTGCGGGGAGAGGGGGAGTCTCCACAAGCGCGGCGCTCGGAGAATCCCCCTCACCCGCATCGCCTTGCGATGCGACCTCTCCCCGCACGCGGGGAGAGGTGAGAGAAGGGGCCTGCGACAGCAGCCGCAGCCACAGATACTGCGCGACGTTCGTGTCCTGATACTCGTCGACCAGGATGTATTTGAAGCGCTGCTGATATTGCCTGAGGATATCCGGGTGCTCGCGGAAGATGCGGATGTCTTCGAGCAGCAGGTCGCCGAAATCGGCGGCGTTCAAAATCTTCAAGCGCTCCTGGTAGCTCGCATAGAGCTTGCCGCCCTTGCCGTTGGCGAACACGGCGGCTTCGCCTGGGGGCACCTGCGACGGCGTCAGGCCGCGGTTCTTCCAGCCGTCGATCAGGCCGGCCAGCATGCGCGCCGGCCAGCGCTTGTCGTCGATGTTGTCGGCCTGCAGCAACTGCTTCAGCAGCCGGACCTGATCATCGGTGTCGAGCACGGTGAAATTGGACTTGAGCTGCGCCAGCTCGGCATGGGTGCGCAGGATACGGCCGCCGATGGAATGGAAGGTGCCGAGCCACGGCATGCCTTCGACGGCGTGGCCGAGCATCTGGCCGAGCCGGTGCTTCATCTCGCGCGCGGCCTTGTTGGTGAAGGTCACCGACAGAATCTCGGCGGGGCGGGCGCGGCCCTGGCTCAGGATGTGGGCGATGCGCGTGGTCAGCACGCGGGTCTTGCCGGTGCCGGCGCCGGCAAGCACCAGGACCGGGCCGTCCAGGGTCTCCACGGCGTCGCGCTGCTCGGGATTGAGCCCCGCCAGATATTTCGGGCCCACCGAGGCGCGCGCACGCGCGGCGATGCCGCCGGCCGCTGGCTGGTGGTCGGGGACGCTCTCGGAGGTGATCTTGCTTGGCTCGGTCATGCGAATCATTGGCCCCACGATGGCACCGCGGGGTGGCGGAAGGGAGCCTTCATAACAGGGATTTATCCCTATATGGGGCGCCGGGGCGGGGTTTTCCACGTGCGCGGCGGGGCGATTTGTTCCTCCGGGACGGGAGAATTTCCGGCGGGAACGGGCGGGAACCAATGTTCCGCTTTGGAGATTGTTTGGGCAAGTGAGGCGCCTCAGCCGCGCCGATCGCAGACAGTCATCGAAACAGAGGTTCTGCCATGCTGAGCTGGGTTGTGACGTTTCTCGTTATCGCACTGATCGCCGGTATTCTGGGCTTTGGCGGCATCGCCGGCGCGTCGATCGAAATCGCCAAGATCATCTTCTTCATCGCGATCGTCCTGTTCCTGGTCTCGGCCGTGGTCGGGCTGGCCCGCGGCCGTAGCAGGATCTAGCGGCGTTATGATTGGTGCATGATCAGCACTACCGCTTCGAGGGCATCGCCACGTTTCGGCCGATGCCCTCGGGGCGCGGCACGGCACTATGGGCCGCGACGACGGTCCTGATGCGCTCGCTGATATCGGGCGGAAACGGCGCCACCTTGCGCGAGCCCATGTCGATGTGGAGCGACATGTTTTCCGAGGTGGCCGACAGCCATCCTTCGGTCGCGTGTCGTAGCTGCTGGAATGTGTGCAGCCGCTTGTCGTCGGCCTCCAGCAGCCAGACCGAGACCTGCACGGGATCGCCGAGATGGATCTCGCGCAAATACCGCACATGGCATTCGGCAGTGAAGGTCGAGCCGCCTCGCTCCTTCATGTAACCCGGCCCGATGCCGAGCTGCAGCCACATCTGGTCGATCGCCCGGTCGAACATCACGTTGTAATAGGCCATGTTGAGATGGCCGTTATAGTCGATCCATTGCGGCTCGATCTGCATGATCGAGGCGCGGAATGGCACGGCTGTTGGCGCAGTGGCAGTCACGGGCAGGTTTCCTTCCAGCTATGCGTCCGGTCGCTTGACTTGACCGGTTTTATGTCCTTTGCCACGGTTCTTCTGTCGGAGGAATTTCCGTGGGTACCACCATCACCAATAATCCGCCGCGGCCGGAGCCGAAAGCCCTCGCGAGCGCGCTGGAGCAGCTTGCCGCACGCTTCGGCAACCGCCTGATCACCTCGCAGGCCGTCCGCGAGCAGCACGGCCATACCACCACGTGGATCCCCAACCAGCCGCCCGATGGCGTGGTGATGGCGCAGGAGACCGCCGACATCCAGGACGTGGTGCGGATCTGCGCCAGGAACGGTGTGCCGGTCATTGCCTTCGGCACCGGCACCTCGCTGGAGGGCCAGGTCAACGCGCCGGCCGGCGGTATCTCTATCGACCTGCGCGACATGAACAAGGTGCTGGCCGTGCACGCCGAGGATCTCGACTGCGTGATCCAGCCCGGCGTCACCCGCAAGGCGCTCAACGAGCATCTGCGCGACCAGGGCCTGTTCTTCCCGATCGATCCCGGCGCGGATGCTTCGCTCGGCGGTATGGCCTCGACCCGCGCCTCCGGCACCAATGCGGTGCGCTACGGCACCATGCGCGACAGTGTGCTGGCGCTCAAGGTCGTGCGCGGCGACGGCGAGATCATCACGACCGGCACGCGTGCCAAGAAATCCTCCGCCGGCTATGACCTGACGCATCTGTTCGTCGGCGCCGAAGGCACGCTCGGCATCATCTCGGAGCTGACCATCCGCCTGCGCGGCATTCCCGAGACGATTGCCGCCGGCGCGGTGTCGTTCGAAACCGTGCACGGGGCGTGTCAGGCCGTGATCCTGGCGATCCAGACCGGCATTCCCGTGGCGCGCATCGAGCTGCTCAACGCTGCGCAGGTGAAGGCCTGCAACGCCTATTCGAAGCTGACGCTGCCGGAGACGCCGCTGCTCCTGATGGAATTCCACGGCAGCGAGATCGAGGTTGCCGAGCAGTCGAAGGCCTTCGGCGAGATCGCAAAGGACTGCGGCGGCGGGGATTTCTCCTGGACCACCAAGCCCGAGGATCGCACCAAGCTGTGGCAGGCGCGGCACGACGCCTATTGGTCCGTGAAGGCGCTCCGCCCCGGCGACAGCATCGGCGTGGTCGCAACCGACGTCTGCGTGCCGATCTCGCGGCTTGCCGATTGCGTCGGCGAGACCGAGGAAGACCTCAAGCGCCTCAATTTGCTGTCGCCGATCGTCGGCCATGTCGGCGACGGTAACTTTCATTGTTCGCTGGTCTGCGACACCAACGATGCCGACGAGATGGCGCGCGGCGAAAAGTTCATGCATCGCCTGGTCGAGCGCGCGCAGGCGATGGACGGCACTTGCACCGGCGAGCACGGCATCGGCCAGGGCAAGCAGAAATATCTCGAGGCGGAACTCGGTCCCGAGGCGATCGACGCGATGCGCGCCTTGAAGAAGGCGCTCGATCCACAGAACATCTTCAACCCCGGCAAGATCGTGCCGGAGGCGTAGCGCGCAGGCTGACCGCCGTTTATGCTCGCTCCATCATACGGAGCGGGCAATGCGCTGGTTCGCGCGAAAGACGCGACAAGACATCTGGGATGAGGCGATCGAAGGCTCGCTCGGCGACATCGAGGCCGCCGAGCGCATCCGCGCGATCTGTGACGCTGCCGCTGCGGGTGCGGCAGGCCCTGGGCGCAACGACAAGCGCGACAGCGAGCGCTACGAGCGCGCCGCCAAGGTCGCGATGGAAATTGCAATGAAGATTTCGGATGGATTGATGCGCGACGACGCGGTCCGCCGCATCGTCGATCTCTGCATGACGGCGAACGACCTCAAGACCGCGCAGATCCTGTTCCGCGCGATCCATGCCAGCTGGATCCGCGAGACGGTGCAGCGGGATCATCCGACGCTGATGCAGTGAAGGTTGCCGCGAGGACGGCGCGCTCTCTCCCCCGCGTGCGGGGGAGGGTTGGGGAGAGGGTGTCTCCGCAATGGGACAATCCCCTAGAGGAGAAAGCCCTCACCCGGCGCTCCGCGCCGATTTCTCCCGCAAGCGGGAGAGGTTACAGCGAGTACGCGGCTCTGCCTGTGTGACCCAACTGCTATTTCGCCAACTTGTGCACGGCCTCGTCCACGCTGTGGAAGACGTGCTCGCGGGGCAGGGCGTCGAACAGTCTGAAGCGTTCGAACGCGTCCTGTGCGCGCACCGATTCCAGCCGCGCCAGCGCCACCGTGACCCCCTGTTCGCTGCACGCCTTGAAGATTTCGAGCAGGATCTGCGCGGCGGTGAAATCGATCTCGACCATGCCGCTCGCCTCCAGCACCAGTAGTTGCGGCGTCGATGTCGTGAGAACCTCGTTTACGTCGCTGCGGAAACCGGGGGCGTTGAGGAACGAGAGCGGCGCTTGCAGCCCGATCACCGCGACGCCGTCGATGCGCTCGCCGGTGATGTGCGGATGCGCCGGCCACCAGATCGTGGTGCCCGGCACGCGCTCGAACGCGACGAGCCGCGCGCGCGTCGTGCTCCAGATGCCGTGCAGCAGCGACAGCATGATGCCGAGGAACGCGCCCTGCTGGATCGGCAGGATGATGATCAGCGCGGCGGTGGCGACGATCAGCAGGAATTCGCTTGGGGATTGGCGATAGATCGTGACGATCTGCTTGATCCGGACGATCCGCAGCGCCACGAACAGCAGGATGCCGCCGAGCGCCGCGTCAGGGACGTGCTGCAGAAGTCCGGTTCCGAACGCGAGCAGCGCCAGCACGATTCCCGCCGCCGCAAGGCCGGCGAGCTGCGATTGTCCGCCGGTCTCGGCGACGATCCCCGTCCGCGGCGGGCTGGCATTGACCGGAAACGCGCCGAACAGGCCTGAGAGCAAGCTGCCGGCGCCCGCGCCGAGGAAATCGCGGTCGACATCGGCGGGCGTGTCGGGATCGGACGGGAACGACCGCGTCGTGGCCGCGGTCTGCACCATCACCACGACGGTGATCACGAAGGCGAGCGGCACCAGGCGAACCCACTGCTCCGGCGCGAGGTCGGGCAGGGTCGGCCGCGGCAGCGTGCCCGGCACCGCACCGACGACGCTGACGCCCTTGCTCTCGAGGCCAAGTGCGATCGCGGCGAGCGTCGCGGCCACGAGCCCGATCAGCGCGCCGGGAATCTTGGCGCTGATCGTCTCGGAGACGAAGACCACGGCCAGCACACCGAAACCGATGCACAGCGTGAACGGATTGGCACGGCCGAGTTGGCCGGCGAGCACGACGATGCGATCGAGCGTCGGGCCATCAGGCGATTGAAGTCCCAGCACGCCCGGCAATTGCGAGACGATGATGTGGACGGAGATGCCGGCGAGGAAGCCGACCATGACCGGCACCGACAACAGGTTGGCGATGCCGCCGAGGCGGAAGGCGCCGCCGGCCAGCATCATCGCGCCGACCATCAGCGCCAGCGCGATCGCAAGGCCCTGATAGTCCGGCGAGCCTGTCGCGGCGAGCGCTGCAAGCCCGCCGGCAAAGATCGGCGTGATCGTGGAATCGGCGCCGCAGGACAGGAAGCGGTTGCCGCCGAGCAGTGCAAAGCCGAGCGAGCCTGCCATGAAGGCGAAGAAGCCGATCTGCGGCGCGAAGCCGCCGAGCCGCGCGGTGGCCATCTGCTCGGGGATCGCGATCGCCGCCAGCGTCAATCCCGCCATGAGATCGCCGGGCAGGGAAAAGGACGCGAGCGAGCGGAATAGCGGCCACGCGTACTTGGCGTGAGAATCGTGCGGCATCGAGGTCCCCGGAAAGCGTGTCTCGGCCGATCACACTACAGCATTTCCGGATGGAGCGCGTGTCCCGGGGCGGCGGCCTTTCCGTTGTCATTGCGAGCGTAGCGAAGCAATCCAGAATGCATCCGCGGAAAGAGTCTGGATTGCTTCGCTACGCTCGCAATTGAAGTGGCCTCAATACCTGCTGCGATAATTGTCGCCGCGTGCCGGCCCGCCGTAGCCGCCACCTCCGTAACCGCCCCCGCCGTAGCCGCCGCGGCCGATTCCAATCCCGATGCCGACACCTACGGGCGGTGGCGGAGGCGGGGCGCGTTCGTAGACGACGACTTCGTCGGGCGGCGGCGGCCGGCGCGGCTTCGGCGGTGTCTCGACCACCTTGCGCTTCGGCGGCGTGTCGTCGACGCGCTTCTTGATGACGGGCGCCACCGCCGGGTTCGCCGGGGTTGCCGGAGGCGTCGGCGTCGAGCAGGGGCAGGTCGGAGCCATCGCGACCGCGACCGGCGCGGGTGTCGCCGCGGCCGCAACCGGCACGGCATAATTGCGGTTCTGCACGCGGAGCAGCAGCCTGCGCGCGGTCGCGGCCAGATCGCTGTTGTCCCAATTGTTGAGATAGGCCTCGAACGAGGCGCGGGTGTTGATCGCGGTGGCGCGCTCCCACGCCAGCATCTGGCGCCGGCGTTCCAGGATCGTGCGCAGGCGCGGCGTGAACGAGGCCTGTGCATAGAGCTCGACATAGGCTTGATACGCCTCGACCGTGTCGTCGGCGATCACGAGCTCATAGGCGGCCTTGGCGTCCTTGCCCTGCAGATCCTTGCGCCAGTCCGCGACGCTGCGCGTGCCGCTGGCGAGTGCCATCGACGACGCGCCCGGAAGTGCGGGCGTGCTGCCGCTGCTCTCGCCGAAGAACTTGAAGTCGGTCGTCAGCGAGGAGCTTTCCCAGGGGATCTGCCGCCCGTCGGTCGATTGCGCCACGGCAACGCGGATGCGCTTGAACACTTCCTCGATCGGCAGGTTCGGTTGCCGCGCGACCGAGAGCGCCGCGGTGGTGTACGGGCTGTCGGCGCCGGACCCGTCCTCGGCTTCCGCGCCGGGCGAGGTCGAATAGGAAATGAACGAGCCGGGCGCGCCCGCCTTGGTGTCGACGATCGCAAGCCCGTGACCGGCGCCGCTGAGCGCCGGGAACGGATTGTTGCGGCAGGCATCGAGCATGAAGATGCGCGCCCGCGTCGGCAGTGCGCCGAGCGTGTTGAGCAGGTCGTTCAGCCGCACGCCCTGAAGCGGAATGTCGGCCTCGCGCTTGGGATCGAGATCGACCGGAACCAGATAGTTCTCGCCGTCGATCTGCAGGCCGTGGCCGGCATAAAACACCAGCGCGACGGTGTCGGCACCGCTGGCGCTGACCTTGCCGGCGAAATCGGAGATCGCCTGGCGCATGTCGTTCTGGGCCAGATTGGATGCCGTGGTGACGGTGAAGCCGGCATTGCCGAGCAGCTCCGTCATGCCCTTGGCGTCGTTGGCGGCGTTGGGCAGTTCCGGAACGGTGCGATACGCCGATTGGCCGATCACGAGTGCGAGCCGCGCCTCGGCGGCGGCCTCCGTCGGCGTCATCAGCTGTGCGAGGGCAAGAAGGCCTGATGCAAGGGCCAAATTGGAAAGAAATGGACGGCGCATGGTGTCACCTTCATCGGCAATACGGCGAGGATATCACTTCTTCTAGGTCGCCGTTGAGAGTCTGTCTGTGCACTGGATCACGCTGAGCGTGCGGCAAAATGGGGCAGGGTGTCTGCCAGAGCCGGCGCAGCATCGTTCGTAGGCCATCCATGTGAATCGCGCATTGATCCATGCGCCAATTGGATCGATGTCGACTGCTGCGTGCAAGCATGCCCGTTCGCACAGCGAGGCTGCAGGCCGATACGCAGCGAGAATCCCGGAAAAACGCGACCGTTCCGCTGCGCACGTGCCTTGTGGATGGTCGCCGCGCGCGGCCCTGTGCTGGCCGGGCGCGTCCCTTGTCTGCTCCTTGCCTGCTCCGTCGCTTTGGCCATACAGTCCGCGGCAACAGGCCGCGACAACGATCGCGGCCGTAAACAAAAATGACTGGGGAGAGAAGCATGACCATCGTGCCCGTCAACCGTCGCACGTTCATCAAGTCGTCGACGGCGGTGACCGCCGGCCTCGTGACCGCCGGCCTCGTGCTCTCTCCCGCCATCATCGGCCGCGCCGAAGCCGCGACGCTGAAGCTGAAATGCTCCTCCTCGCTGCCGAACGATCCCAAATTCGCCAATGGCCGCGTCTACTACGACAACCTCGTCAAGAATCTGAAGGGAAACGGGCTTGGCGAGCAGGTCGAGGTCGCCTTCTTCCCCGACAACCAGCTCGGCCAGGAAATCGACGTCATCAATTCGGTGAAGCTCGGCGTCATCGACCTCATGGTGTCGGGCTCCTCGATCTCGGCCAATCTGACGCCGCTGGTCGGCACCTTCGACCTCGGCTTCCTGTTCTCGAGCTTTCCGCAGCAGACCAAGGCGTTCGAGTCCGGCGCCGCCAAGCCGATCGAGGACGCGCTGCTCAAGGGCAGCAACATCCGCATCATCGCCTGGGCCTATAATTTCGGCTCGCGCAGCGTCTTCGCGAAGAAGCCGGTAAAGACGCCGGAAGACCTCGCCGGCCTCAAAATCCGGACCCTGCCCAATCCCGTCATCACGGAATGCCTGCGGCTGATGGGCGCCGCCGCGACGCCGCTGGCGTTCGGCGAGATCTACACCGCGCTGCAGGCCGGGGTGCTCGATGGCCTGGAGCACGATCCGCCGACCATCCTCGCCAGCAAGTTCTTCGAGACCGCAAAGTTCTACGCGCTGACTCAGCACAATTTCTCGCCGCTCGCGATCTACTTCAGCGACATGACCTACAACCGCATGGACCCGAAGCTGCGTGACGGCTTCCTCGATGCCGCGAAGAAGGCCGCGGCCGACACGCGCGCCCACGGGCTTGCGGTCGAGAAGGAGGCACTGGCGGCCCTGACCGAGAAGGGCGTGACGGTCGCCGAATGCGATCGCGAGGCGTTCAAGAAGCGCGTGGCGCCGCAGCACGAGAATTTCATCAAGGCGCGGCCGGAATCCAAGGCCGTCATCGACATCATCCGCGCGACGCAAGCCTGAGATGGCCAAGTCCGAGCTGGCGATGACAGGCGTCGAGCCCCTCTCGGGCGGTCGCCATGGGAGCATCGCCCTGTTGCTTCGCCTCAGCGACGGGATCGCGGCCATTCTCCTGGCCGCCGATCTCGTGGTCGTCTGCGGTTCCGTGCTGCTGCGCTTCTTTTTCAACGCGCCGGTTGAATGGTCCGATGACGTCGCGCGCGGCCTGATGGTCGGCTCGGCCTTCTTCGGCGCGGCCAGCGCGCTCGCGCGCGGCGAGAATGTCGGCGTCTCGTTCTTTCGAGACCTGCTGCCGCTGCGCTTCCGGACGCTGGTCGATGCTGCGAGCGCGGTGCTGGTCGTGCTGATCTCGGGCTATGTCGCCTATAACGCCATCAAGCTGGGTTCGCTGACCGCGGGCCAGACCACCGGCTCCGGCCTGCCGCTGGAGCTGACCTTCTACCCGATGGGCGCCGGGGCACTGTTTATGACGGTGTTCGCGATCGACCAGCTTTGCGCAAGGCCGCTCCCTGATATCGTCAGGGGCCTCATCGCTGTCGTCATCGTCGCCGGCCTCTATCTCGCCTGGGATTATCTGTCGCCGTCCTCGGTTCCGTCGGCGGGCACGCTGATGCTGATCGGTTTCTTCGCAACCCTGTTCGGCGGGCTGCCGATCGGCTTTGCGCTGGCGCTGGCTGCGCTGATCTTCATCTGGGTCGAGGGCGCGCTGCCCGGCGTCATCTTCGCCCAGCAGATGGCGCGCGGCATCGATAATTTCGTGCTGCTCGCGATTCCCTTCTTCATCCTCGTCGGCTACCTCATGGAAGCCAACGGCATGTCTGTGCGCCTGATCGAGCTGCTGCAACGCGGGGTCGGCCGCATGCGTGGCGGCCTCAACGTCGTGATGGTCGCCTCGATGGTGCTGTTCTCTGGCATATCAGGCTCGAAGATGGCCGACGTCGCCGCGGTCGGCTCCGTGCTGATTCCGGCCGCACGCCGCTCCAGGCAGAATCCGGGCAGCGCGGTGGCGCTGCTCGCGGCGTCCGCGGTGATGGCGGAGACCATCCCGCCCTGCATCAACCTGATCATCCTCGGCTTCGTCGCGAACCTGTCGATCGGCGGCCTGTTCGTCGCCGGCCTGCTGCCGGCGGCGCTGATGGCAGCCGTGCTGATCGCGGTGTCCATCATCTTCGGCAAGCGGCCGGCTGAAGCCGAGGACGTCGCGCCGCAGATGCCGGTGTCGGGTCTGTGGAGCGGTGCAATCGCCTCGTTCGGCCTGATCTTCATGATCTTCTTCGGCTTCAAGAGCGGCTTTGCCACGGCCACGGAAATCTCGGCCTTCGCCGTGGCTTATGCGTTGATCGTCGGCAGCGTGGTGTTCCGCGAACTGGGCTTCAAGTCGGCTGCACACAGTTTCGTGCAGGCGGCGACACGCTCCGGGCTCGTGTTGTTCATTGTCGCCGCAGCCCAGTCGCTGGCGTTCACGCTGACCTTGCAGCAGGTGCCGCACGCGGTCGGCGATTTCATGCTCGGTTTGTCCAAGACCTCGGGCGTCTGGCTGTTCATCCTGCTCGCGATCGCCGTGCTGATCGTGATGGGCTCGGTACTGGAGGGCGCCGCCGCGCTGATCATCTTCGGGCCGCTGCTGCTGCCGGTCGCGGTACAGCTCGGCGTCGATCCCCTCCATTTCGGCGTCGTGCTGGTCATCGCGATGGGCATCGGCCTGTTTGCCCCGCCGCTCGGGCTCGGGCTCTATGGCGCCTGCCTGATCGGCAATGTGCCGATCGAGCAGACGGTGAAGCCGATCATGGGCTATCTCGGCCTGCTGTTCCTCTGCCTGCTCGTCATTGCCTTCGTGCCGTGGCTCTCGACCGCGCTGCCGCGGGCGTTCGGCTATTGAAGGAGTTCCGTCGTGAAAGTCCTGCTTGCCCATACGCCGGAGATGCGTCGCAATTACTATGGCGACCGCAGTCTGACCGGCCTGCGCGCGGCCGCCGACGTGATCCTGCACGAGAGCGATGACACGCTGGACGCGGCCAGCCTCGTGCGCGCGGCGAAAGACGTCGACATCATCGTCGCCGACCGCATGACCGAAGGGCGCGGCGAGATCTTCGCACAGCTGCCGCGCCTGCGTGCCTTCGTTCGCTGCGCCGTCGACATCCGCAACGTCGATGTCGGAGCGGCCTCGCAATGCGGTGTGCTGGTGACCCGCGCCGGGCCCGGTTTCGTGCAGGCCGTTGCCGAGCTCGCGGTCGGCTTCATGGTCGATCTGTCCCGCAGCGTGTCGCGGGCGACGGCCGACTACCAGGCCGGCCGCAAGCCCGAGGCGCGGATGGGCCGCCAGCTTGCCGGCAGCCGGATCGGCATCATCGGCTACGGCAGCATCGGGCGCTATCTCGCCGAGATTGCCAAGGTGATGCGCATGGAGGTGCTGGTCTGCGATCCCTTCGCTGATGTCAGCGACGGAGCCATCCGGCAGGTCGGTCTCGACGAGCTTCTCGCTGCGTCCGACTATGTCGTCTGCCTCGCCATTGCCAACGAGCAGACCGAGAATATGATCGGCGAGGCGGCGCTGGCGCGCATGCAGACGCATGCCGTGTTTGTCAATCTCTCGCGCGGCAATCTCGTCGACGAAGCGGCGCTGGCACGCGCGCTGCGCGAAGGCCGCATCGCAGGCGCCGCGATGGATGTCGGCCGCGCGCCCGATCAGATGCCGACCCCGGAGCTGGCGAAGCTGCCCAACGTCGTCGCCACGCCGCATGTCGGCGGTCTCACGCCGCAGGCGATCGAATACCAGTCACTGGAAACGGTGCGGCAGGTCGAGGCGATCGTCAAAGGCGAGGTCCCGCAGGGCGCCGTCAACGCGGAGCGCTGGACGCGGCGGCCCTAGGGCGGGCGCGCACTCATAATCGAGAAAGCGGGCCGGCGCCTAATGTCCGCTTGTGCCCCGGTAGCGGTCCAAAAGCAGACATGCCGGGAGGTCAGCTACGGGGCAGAACCTGACATGCCGCCTTTGCTCACGTCACCACTTATGCCTTGCGAGCGCGGAATGATGACACCTCATCGAGCACCGCCGCTCGGCACGTCTGACGTCGGGGATCGACCCTCGTTCGACATCGCTGCTGGTTTCCGCGGCTGTTGATATGGCCGCAACTCGCCCGCCTCTGTGAACACGAAATTAAAGCACTGATCATTAATGGTCAGGCGGCTTTTGGACGGCTCGTGCACTAGGGTACTTTTCATTTCCCAATGCACATCTGAGGGTCGAATGCCGGGGCCAAATACGATGAAGTTGCTGAATTGGGACGCCCAATTCAGGCGGTTGCGATCGTTCGTAGGAAGAACTGACTGGCTACAAGTCTTGGTGATGATATCGTCGCCCCAGCCCTCTTGCAGCACCACGATATCATTGCCCCACCCCAGATGCAGAACATGGTCGCCACGGCCCGGGTTGACGATGTCATCTCCCCAGGAGTCATCTAGTACGTTGTTGGCCTTGCCGAGCACGAAGAACTGATTGCCGAAGGCGCATTTCAGATTGCCGCCGTCGGCCTGGCCGGCGAAGTAAAAGCCCTTACAATCGCTACCGCTGTCGACCGTGCCTACTGCAGCTTCCGGGTTGAATAAATAGCGGGGGCCTACCGGCGCCCCCGGATCGGGACCGAGCCCTCCATTTGGAAACAGCGTTGGAAGTTTGTGGTCCTTCATCAAATCGATCAGAATTTTCATGGTCGGCCGGAATTCGGCAGGCGCTCGATCCATCGCGGCCTCGTAATGCGCGATGGCTTCTGCCGGCGTGGCCGAGAGCAAGACCCGGACCTCAGCGGGATGCAGGATCGGTGCTGGAGCGCGCATGTAGTGGTTGCGAGAGGGCGGGATCGAAAAGTATGCACCAGCGTCATAATTGCCCTGAAAACTCGTTTCGGCCAAACCAGACTCCTGCTGTGCCGCAGCCAGAAAGCCGCGGTAGTGATCGTGCATGTAGCGCACGTTTTCGCCAGCCCCCTCCCACTGATAAGCCCATACGGGACATGATGAGCGATTGACGATATCTACATCAGCGGACGCGCCGCTGACGCGCTGCTCGTCACGTCCGAAGAGGATGATTTTTTGCAACCTTGCACCCGACTGCAACTCGATGCGCCACAGGCTCGGCTTGAAGGAACTAAGGGCAAGCACCACCGGCTTATCGGTTGGCCCGATAACGATGCGGCCGGAGCCAGAGTATGAACCGATCAGATGCAACTCGGCAGCTTGGTCTGTCGGTACTATCTCGTTGAGATAGCCCGCATCCCTGTTGTCTCGCAGCAGGGGAGTGATTGAGGTCGGCGGATGTGAGAGCGGCAGGCTTGTACAGCTGGGCTGCGCCTCCGCTATGAGTGGATTAGCCGCGCATAGGCCGACAACAAACAACCAAAGCGGCAGGCATCGCATTCGCGGATGTCCTCGAAACTGGGTCTGAAGATCATCGGCTCAATATGGCTAGAAGCGAGCGAACTCGGAAAGGACCAAATGAACTAGCGTTAATGGGGAGTATCTGAATATCAACGCGATGTCCGCAATGGGTCAAAATCCGAAGAACTCACGTTGAGCACAATTGGTCTGCTGTGCTCCCGGAAGCAGACTTCCAGCCATCTATGTGTACACGCCCTAGAGCCGATCGACCGCCTTGAACGTGCCGTCCTTCTGGATCACCGTCAGGAACACTTTCGGCGGAGTGTCGATCGCGCGAACGCCGACGGTGACCAGGCTGCCGCTGATGTCGAAGCGGCCGACATCGTTGATGGTACGCAAGAGGCTTGCCCGCGTCGGTTTCGGTCCGGTCTTTTCCAGCGCAGACGCCGCGAGGCGGCCGGATAGATAGCCCTCGAGCGACACGAAGTCCGGTGTCAGCGTCGGGTCGAGCGCCTTCTGCGCCGCCTGGTAGTCGCTGACGAGCTCGAGCGAGCGATCCCAGGGAAACGGCACCACTTGCGCAACGACCACGCCTTCGCCATCGGGTCCGAGTTCCCTGGCAAGCGCAGTGGCGCCGACGAAGGAGATGTTGGCAAAGGTCGGATGGGAGCCGCTGCGGCGCGCCAGCTTGATGAACTCCGCGCAGGGACCATAGGTCCCGACCATGACGACGGCCTCGGGCTCGGCCCGCTTGATCATGCGCCAGGCCGAGCCGACCGCGCGCGTGTTGCGCTCATAAGTGCCTTCGGCCGCAAGCTCGAGATTGCGCATCGCGAGCGCGCGCTTGACGCTGACGAGAACGTCGCGACCGAAGGAATCGTCCTGGTAGAAGATGCCGATCCGGGTGAAGCCACGATCCTCGGTCAAGTGCTTGATGAACGATTCGGCTTCGGCGTCATAGCTCGCGCGGATGTTCACGACATTCGGCAGTTCGAGGTCACGCAGGAATTCGGCGCCGCTGAACGGGCCGATGAAAGGGACGTTCCTCGCGCTGGTGATCGGAATCGTCGCCATCGCAGTCGGGGTGCCGACCGCGCCGATCAGCGCGAACACCTTGTCCTCGTCGATCAGCCGCAGCGTCTGCGCCACCGAGCGGTCGGGATCGTAGCCGTCGTCGCGGCTGATCAGCTGAAGCCTGCGGCCGTGGACGCCGCCCTTGGCGTTGATCTCGGTGAACGCCGTGACGATGCCTTGCCGCAGGCGCTGCCCGAGCACCGCGGAGGGGCCTTCGAGGGCGGCGGCCTGGCCGAACAGGATCGCGTCGTCGCTGACGCCGGCCTCGTCGCTTTTCGCGGAGGGCGTCGACAGGGCGAGCAGTGCGAGGATCAGGGCGAGGTAGGTCGCGGGTCGCGATCGTGTCATGAGGGCGCCGGCCGGATGCAGGACGAATTGTGGAAAGGATAGCTCTGCGCGCTGAACAGGCCGCTAATCCGCGCTGTAACGATGGCCCGTAAAATTCCGGGGAAGACCGGCAAGTTGCTGCCAGACTGACGCAACTTGTGGGTCAATCGTTAACTAAGCCGCGCATTGTGAGGCGGCCGGGTTCCGAAATTTTGCAGTTCTTAACCGCGATCCTCGACCGATAGCAGTTGCGGCATCTCAACCAGAAGTTCGGCCGGCCGGGCCGAGGGGAACGTGCGGATCACGATGGGCGATCACGATCAGAACGATCAGGATCGGAAGGGTGTAGCGGCGTGGTGGCGTGCCTCGCCGCTGCTCGGACTCTATCGCCCTGCGCTCGTCGCGGCTGGCGTCGGCCTGCTGTTCTCGATCGCGGGCGCGGCCGCCGTGGCGCGATGGGAAGACCGCGTCAACAAGATCGAGTTCGAGAACGCGGCCGAAACCGAAGCAATCGTCATGCAGAACGGCATGGGCGAGTACATCAGCAGGCTCGTCGCGCTGCGCACGCTTTTCGAATCGACCAACGAGGAAATCACCCGCAGCGAATTCGAGACCTTCAGCACGCGCCTGTTCGAGCGCCATCCCGGCATGCTGCGCGTCGCCTGGCTGCCGCGCGTCAATCGCAAGGAGCGTGCCGAATACGAGGCCGCCGCGATCACGGACGGGGTCTCCGGCTATCGCATCAAGTCGTTGCAAGGCGACGACTTTGCACCGGCGCCGCAGGGCGACGAATATTTCCCGATCTTCTACTCGACGCAGCCGAAGACCTCACCGGTCTACGGCATGGACTATGCGAGCATTCCCGAGCGCCGCGTGGCACTCGAGCGCGCACGCGACAGCGACCGGATTACCGCAATCCGTGGGCGACTCTACGAGCCGCGCGAAAGCAGCCGCTTGCCCAACGTCATCGTCGCCGTCCCCGTCTATGCCAAGGGAACCTCGCGCGAGACCATCGCGGACCGGCGCCGCAATCTCGCGGGCTACGTCGTCGGGGTGTTCGACCTGCCGCTGCTGATGCAATCGATTCGCGTGACGACAGGAGCGAGCCCGGCGGTCAGCGTGAACATCTATCCGCCCTTCACCGGGCGGATCGTCAGCATGGCGCATGCGCTGCCGGATTTCGCGTCCTCGGCCTCCGCTCCCCAGTCGATGCGCGATGTCGCGCAAGGCCGGCACTGGTCCGGCATTCTCAGGATCGGGGACGCCGATTGGCAGGTGCGCGCGGTGCCTGCGGCCGGCGGTTCGCTGGAGACGGTCTACGACCGCGCCGTTGCCGTCATCATCGTCGGCATGCTGCTCACCTTGTCGCTTGCAACCTATCTCATGCTGGCAAGCCGCAATTCGCGGCGGCTGTCGCTCGCGAACCGGCGCGTGCTCGAGCTCGCGCAGACCGACGTCCTGACCGGGCTGCCGAACCGTGCGTTCTTCCTCGCCCGGCTCGACATGATGAACAGCCAGTTGAGCGTGAGGGGCCTGCCGTTCTCGATCCTGATGCTCGATCTCGACCGCTTTAAGAACGTCAACGACTCCCTCGGTCACGGCGCCGGGGATGCGCTGCTGCGCCAGGTGGCGTTGCGCCTGAAATCCGCGCTGCGCGCCACCGACGTGCTGGCGCGGCTCGGCGGCGACGAGTTCGCCATCATCCAGGAAGCCTGCGACAATCAGCGCGGCAGCGCGACCGAGCTCGCGGCGCGGATCGCCAAGCTTGTGGCCGAGCCGTTCCTGCTGCCCGGCCACCGCGTCGAGATCGGGACCAGCATCGGCATCGCGATCGCGCCGGACCACGGCAGCGACCAGGAGCAATTGCTGAAGAAGGCGGATCTTGCGCTCTATCGCTCGAAATCGGCCGGCCGCAACTGTTTCACCGTCTACGACGAGGTGATGTCGGCCGAGCTCGAGGCGCGCAACACGCTGGAAGGGGATTTGCGCGACGCCATCGCGCTGTGCCAGCTGGAGGTGCACTATCAGCCGTTCGTGGACGTCGCCAGCGGCGGTCGTCGCGGCTTCGAGGCACTGGTGCGCTGGCGGCATCCGAGCCGGGGCCTGATCCCGCCGGACCAGTTCATCGCGCTTGCGGAGGAGACCGGGCTGATCGTGCCGCTCGGCGAGTTCGTACTGCGACGCGCCTGCGCGGACGCCGCCGCCTGGCCGTCCGATCTGATGGTCGCCGTGAACCTGTCGCCGATCCAGTTCAAGGAAGCCGAGCTGTTCGAGACGATCTGCGCGGCGCTGGCCGATTCCGGCCTGCCGCCGCAGCGGCTGGAGATCGAGATCACGGAATCGGTGCTGCTGGAACGCGGCGTCGAGAACCACGCCTTCATGGAGCGGCTGAAGCAGATCGGCATCGAGCTTGCGCTCGACGATTTCGGCACCGGCTATTCGTCGCTGAGCTATCTCACCGCGTTCCCGTTCGACAAGATCAAGATCGACAAGTCGTTCATCCGCAGTCTCACGCATCAACCGCGCAGCTCCGCCATCATCTCCTCGATCGTGACGCTGGCGCGCGGGCTGGACATGTCGGTGACCGCTGAAGGCGTCGAGACAGCCGAGGAGTTCGAGCGGCTGACGGCGCTCGGCGTCAATTTCGCCCAAGGCTATCTGTTCGGGCGTCCGCAGCCGGTCGACCAGATCACATTCGACGCTCCCGCCCGGCGATCGCAGCGCGACGCGGCCTGAGCATCCCGCCCAAACGCGGCCAAGAAAATCACTTGACCCGGGCGGCTCCGGATGGTCGTTAGCACCATCTAGGGATGAAACAATCACATCATGCGTCTTCCGTTCTTCTACGGCTGGGTCGTGGTCGCCGTGACGTTCGTCACCATGGCCATCGGGGTCAACGCGCGCACCGCCTTTTCATTGTTCTTTCCTCCCATCATTTCCGAATTCGGCTGGGAGCGCGGCGTCACCGCGGGCGCCTTCTCCTTCGGTTTCGTGGTGTCGGGCATCGTCAGCCCGTTGATCGGCCGCCTGATGGATCGCGCCGGGCCGCGCGCGGTGATGGAGCTCGGCGTGGTGCTGATGGCCGGCGGACTGCTGCTCGCCCCGCTCACCAGCGCGCCCTGGCATCTCTACGTGACCATCGGCGTCATGGTCGGCGCGGGCAGCGTTTGTCTCGGCTATTCCGGCCAGTCGCTGTTCCTGCCGAACTGGTTCATCCGCAAGCGAGGCTTTGCCATCGGCATCGCCTTTGCCGGCGTCGGCATCGGCTCGGTGACGCTGCTGCCGTGGGTGCAGCACATGATCGAGCAGACCGGCTGGCGCACCGCCTGCACCGCGATGGGACTGCTCATCCTGGTCGTGCTGGCGCCGATCAATCTGTTCCTGCACAGGCGGCCCGAGGACATCGGCCTTCAACCCGACGGCGACGCCGCGCCTTCCGCAGGTGCGGCAAAGCCGGTTTCCAACATCGTCGATCCCGTCTGGGTCGGTACCGACTGGACGCTGAGGCGGGCGGTTGCGACGGCGCGGTTCTGGTGGATCGCGCTCGGTTATTTCTGCGGCCTGTACATCTGGTACGCGGTGCAGGTGCACCAGACCAAATTCCTGCTCGACATCGGCTTCAGCCCAAATGTTGCGGTGTGGGCGCTCGGCACCGTCAGCCTGCTCGGCATTCCCGGCCAGATCGTGCTGGGCCATGTCTCCGACCGGATCGGACGGGAGTGGGTGTGGGCGATCAGCTGCGCGGGTTTTGTCATCTGCTTCGCGGCGCTGATGGCGCTGAAGTATCACCCCTCGCTCTGGCTCGTCTATCTGATGGTGCTCACGCAGGGCGCGCTCGGCTACGGGCTCACCTCGATCATGGGCGCGGTGGTGTTCGAGATCTTTCAGGGCAAGCACCAGGGCAGCATCTTCGGCACGATCATGCTGGCGGCGCTGGCCGGCGGCGCGGCCGGGCCCTGGCTGACCGGCTTCCTCTATGATCGCACCGGCGATTACACGCTCGCCTTCGTCATCGCGATGGTCGTGAGCGGCTTGTCGGCGCTGTCGATCTGGCAGGCCTCGCCCCGCAAGGTGCGGGCCGTGGCCGGCCGGCTGCACACGCTCAAAGCCGGAGCTGACTAGGTCTCGCGTGCATCAAAATACCTTCGCCTCTTTCGCGGAATGTTAAGCATGTCGCGTCTTGGCAGGGCGTAACCCGGTTGCAAAAACGTCTTGGACACCATCGGACCGTTAGCGTCGGAGCGATTGCCGCTTCTTCCCGATGCTGCCGGGTCTACCGATGTCTGTTTCCGATCACCCAGTGACCGAAGTTCCGGATGTGCTGCGCGCTGCGCTCGAATGCGCCGACGATGGTATCGTCGTCGTCGATGACGCACGCCGCATCACGCATTTCAATGCGAGCGCCGAGCGGATATGGAAGCTTGCGCGCGCCGAGGTGCTCGGCCGCGACGCAGGCGTCCTCAGCCTCGCGTTCCTTCAGGCCGATCCGGTCGCGGATTTCCGCGACGAGATCAGCCTCGTGCGGCCCGACGGCAGCCGGATCAGGGCGTCGGTGTCGCTGTCGTCCACGACCGTCGGCGGCGCGACCCATCACATCCTGTTCGCGCGCGACGTCACCGCTGAAGCCGAGCGCCGCGTCAGGATCGGGCTTCTCAACGCGGTTTCGGACCAGACCAACCGCGCGGTGATCATCACCGATACCGAGCAGAATATCCGCTACGTCAATGCCTCCTTCACGGCGCTGTTCGGCTATACCAGCGAGGAAGCGGAGGGGCGGCGTGCGGGAGAGCTCATCGCCGGGTGCCATACCAACCGCACGGCCATCGCCAAGCTCTTCAAACGCCTGATCGACGGCGGTCGCCGCGGCAAGGTGGAGACGCTGGTCTACAACAAGGACGGCGAGGAGATCTGGGTCTGTGCCAGGATCGACGCCTTTCGCGACAAGAAGGGCCGCGCCAGACACATCTTTGCGCTGATCGAGGACATCACCGAAACGCGGCAGCTGCATTCGCTCCAGCAGCTCATCATGAGCGCGCTCGCTGATGAAATTCCGATCACCGAGATCGCCGACCGGTTGTGCCGCCGGGTCGAGGAGATCGCGCCCGACGTCGTCTGCTCGCTGCTCCATATCGACTCCGCCGGGTTGATCCATCCGCTCGGCGGCCCCAGCCTGCCCGAAGACTATTCCCGCGCACTGGACGGCGTTGCGATCGGCCCCAATGTCGGCTCCTGCGGCACTGCCGCCTTCTACGGCATACCGGTGCTGGCGACCGATCTCGACACCGATCCACGCTGGCAGCCTTACAAGGCAGGGCCGCTCGGGGTTGGTCTACGCGCCTGCTGGTCGACGCCGATCAAGGCCAAGGACGGCCGGGTCATCGCCACCTTCGCCTTCTATTTCCGCGAGCCGCGTGCGCCGAGCAACTGGCACCGGCGCATCGTCGAGGCCTGCGTCAACCTCGGCGCCTTCGCGATCGAGCGCAAGGAGGCGCGCGCCGAGATCGCGCGGCTCGCCTATCACGACATCCTCACCGGCCTGCCGAACCGCGCGCAGCTGCGGCACCTGATCACCACGGCGATCGATGCCTGTCCGAACGGGAGCCATGTCGCGCTGGCCTTCCTCGACGTCGACCATTTCAAGGACGTCAACGACACGCTCGGTCACGCCGCCGGCGACGAGTTGCTGGTCCAGCTGGCGCAGCGCCTGCGCGAGCATATCGGTCCCGAGGACATGCTGGGTCGGCTCGGCGGCGACGAATTCGTCATCCTGCTGCCGCAGCGTAACGCCGAGAGCGCCGAGCGCGTCGCGGCCGGGATCATGGAGGCACTCGCCGCACCTTTACGGCTCGGATCGAAGCTGATGCCGATGTCGGCCAGCATCGGCATCAGCCTCTATCCAGATCATGCCACCGACATCGACACGCTGATGCAGCAGGCCGATGCCGCCATGTACATGGCCAAGCAGGCGGGGCGTTCGACCCATCGCATCTTCAGCGCCGAGATGAACGGGCTCGCCGAGCAACGCTTGGCGCTGATCGCGGCGCTCCGCCGCGCCGTCGCCGAGGGCGCGCTGACGCTGAACTACCAGCCGCAGATCCGCAGCTGCGACGGCGCGATCCACGGCGTCGAGGCGCTGGCGCGCTGGCACGATGCCGCGCTCGGCGACGTCTCGCCGGCAAAATTCATCCCGCTCGCCGAGGAGTGCGGCCTGATCGAGCAGATCGGCCTGTGGTCGGTGCGTGAGGCTTGCCGCCAGATGGCGAGCTGGCGCTCTGCCGGGCTCAACATCCACAGCGTGTCTGTGAACCTGTCGCCGATCAATTTCCGCAACGTCACGCTCGCCGCGCGGCTCAAGGACATTCTCGCCGAAAACGCGCTGCCGCCGGACGCGCTGATGCTCGAGATCACCGAAGGCACCTTCATGCAGGACGGCGCCGCCGCGCTGGAGACGATGCATGCGATCCGCGCGCTCGGCGTCGGCCTGTCCGTTGATGATTTCGGCACCGGCTATTCCAGCCTCAGCCGGCTCGCCCATCTGCCGATCCGCGAGCTCAAGATCGACCGCAGTTTCATGCGCGACATCGAGCGTGACGCCGGTGCCGTTGCAATCGCCACCGCCGTGGTGCGCGTCGGCCAAGGCCTCGGCATGACCGTCGTCGCCGAAGGCGTCGAGACGGAAGGCCAGCGCAAGGTGCTGGCCGAGCTCGGCTGCGACGTCGTCCAGGGTTTCCTCTACGCCCCCGCGCTTCCCCCCGTCGCGTTCGAGCGCTGGCTGATCGAGCATTGCGCCGAGCAGGCGAGGGCGATGCTGGCGCGGCTGGATATGGGGACGGCGGGGCGCGACGAGGTGAAGCGGTCGGCCTGAGGCCGATGCATGGCGGCTATTTCCCGGTCTGCTCGCTGCGATACCAGGGGAACAGCCGATACAGCAACTGCATGAAGAGCGTATCGGCGATGAAGCCAAGGATGGCGAGCACGACGATGCCGACGAAGATGGTATCGACGCGGAACGACAGCGCGGACATCTGGATCAGGTAGCCGAGGCCGGCGAGCGCCCCGGCCAATTCCGCGGCCACCAGCACCGTGAACGACATCGACAGGGCCACCCGCATTCCGGAGAATATCGGCGCGAGCGCCGCGGGAATGACGACTTTCAGCAGCAGCGTGGCGCGTCGCGCGCCGAGGCTTTGCCCTGCGCGAATGAACAACGGATTGACGCCTTTCACACCGAGCAGCGTGTTGATCCAGACCGGAAAGAATGTCGCCCATCCGATCAGGGATATCTTGGCTCCCTCGTTGACGCCGAACCAGAAGATGATCAGCGGCACCAGCGCGAGCGGAGGGATCGCGCGCGCCATCTGCAGGATGGGCCCGACCAGCGATTCTAGGAACGTGCTGCGGCCGAGCAGGACGCCCATGAGAATCCCGAGGCTCGATCCGGCGGCGTAGCCGAGCGCCATCCGGAAGATGCTGGCGCGGATGTGGTCCTGCAGCTCCCCGGTCCTGGCGATGGCCAAGGCAGACCAGAACACCTCGGCAGGCGAGGGCAGCATGACCCGGTCGACCAGGCCGCTGACGGCAACCAGATGCCAGAGCAGGAAGAAGCCGCCGATGCCGAGGACGCTGATGACGGCGCTTCTGACCCGCTTGGTGTCCATCCCGATCCTAGGAACTCTCAAGACCGATTTCGGCTTCGAAACGGTCGTAGAGGCGAGAGAACTCGACGGAGGTGCGAGCACGAGGCTTCTCCATATCAATCGTCACGTCGGACACGACGCGGCCCGGGTTGGGTGACATCACGAGGACGCGGTCGGCGAGCCTGATCGCCTCGTCGATATTGTGCGTTACGAACAGGATCGTGGGCCGCTCGAGCTCGTGGATGCGGATCAGTTCGAGCTGGAGCTTGCTTCGCGTCATGGCGTCGAGTGCGGCGAAAGGCTCGTCCATCAGCAGCACTTTCGGCCCGGCTGCGAGGGCGCGGGCGATCGCGACGCGTTGCTTCATGCCGCCCGACAATTGCGTTGGATAGCTGTCGGCAATATGTCCGAGATTGACCAGATCGAGATAGTGCATGGCGCGCTCGCGGCGTGCGGACGCGCGCATGCCGGCGATATCAGGACCGAACTCGATATTCTTGAGCACCGTCAGCCAGGGAAACAGCGAGTAGTCCTGGAACACCATGCCGCGATCGGGGCCGGGGCCGTCCACCACTTTGCCGTTGACGAAGACATAGCCGTCGGTCGGCGCCAGAAAGCCGGCGATCAGGTTGAGCAGCGTGGTCTTGCCGCATCCGCTCGGGCCCAGCAGGCAGACGAACTGGCCGAGCGGAATCGTCAGCTTGACGTTGCCCAGCGCCAATTGCCTTGCGTCGAACCGGAACGAGACGGAATCGACGTTGATGAAATCGGGAATCGGGACGAAGCCTTGTCTCTGGAGCGCTTGCCCAATCATGATCGCCTCGCGTCGGCCAGCACGGTGGGATCGAGATAACTGGCGTAGTCGGGTATGGGGGAGCCCGGCCGCGCGATGCCTTCGGCAAGCGCCCAGTTCGCCTCATCGGTCATCTTGGCGATCATCACCTGCGGGTCCAGCGACAGGCCGATCTGCATGCGGCCGATCGCATCGGCTGCGACCGCCGCATCCATCTGCGAGAACTGCGCCCCGATGCGCACCGCTTCCTCGCCATTCCCGCGAATGAAGGCGCAGGCCTGGTCCAGCGCCCTCAGCGCCTTCACCAGGGCAGGCCGCCGTTCCTGCAAGGTCTTCTCGTTGACGATGATCGAGGCGAAGATCTTGTTGAGGCCGGGCTCGTTGAGGCGGTGGAATTTGTTCCCTGGGAGCTTGGTCGCCTGCGTCAGAAACGGCTCCTGCCAGACGAAGCCGTCGATCGAGCCGCCACTCAGGGCCGACATCATTTCCGCCGGGCCCAGCCGCACGATGGAAAGATCGGACGGACCGAGATTGTATTTCTTCAGCAGCAACGAGAAGTAATATTGCGACGGGTTCGCCTGAACCACCGCGATCCGCTTCCCCTTCAGATCAGCCGGGGTCTTGATCACGGTCGAGCAGACGAGCTCCATGTTCTCGACCTGATTGAACGCCGCGATGATCTTGATCGGCGTCTTGCTGAAGGCCCCGACGCAGACCGACATCTCGGTCGACACGCCGATATCCGCAGCGCCGCCCGAGACCGAGATGAGGGTTGCGGTTCCGTGGGGTGACGGGATGGTGGTCGGTGCGATGCCTTCGGCCTGCCACAGCTTGCGCTCGTAGGCGACGTAAAGCGGCAGCCACGCGATCGGCAGATCATGAGCAATGCGCAGCGGCGCAGGATCGTCGGCGTGAGCGGAGCGAAGGCCGCTTCCGAGCGCGGCGATCAGCATTGCGGTCGCATGACGTCGTGTGATGTTCAGGTTCATGGTGTATCCCTTAACGAGCAAAAATCCGGCCGGCATCGCGCGCGTCATTGATGGCCGCGCGACCTAGAGATCGAGAACGAGGTCCTCGGTGAGAGGAAAACCACAGCATAGAAGCGCTTCTCCTTCGGCCAGCGCGGCGACCGGCTCGAATTCGTAACCGACCTCGCCGGAGATCACCTTTGCAACGCAGGCGCCGCAGACACCGGAACGGCAGTCGCTATTCACAGGCACGTTTTCCGCTTCCGCCAGTTCGAGCAGCGAGCCGATGCTGTTCATCTGCAAGGATCGTTCCGACCGTGCGAACACGACGCGCGAATGCTGGGGCCTTCTTGGCCGGCCCGCGGCCGGCGTTTTTCCGGCCGCGGGCCCGAAAAGCTCGGTCATCACGCGAATACCGGGCACCCCGATGTCGTTGATCCAGCTGGAAACGTCGGACATGAAGGCGAGGGGGCCGCAGACATAGACGTTGCACGCGCCGAGCGGCGCGACGATCTTCCGGATCAGGTCCTTGTCGATCCGGCCGACGCTATCATGCGTGACGCCGATCCGATCGGTCGCCAGCGGCCGGCTGAAGCGCGTGTGAAACCGGACCGAGGGATGCCTCGTGCCGATATCGGACAATGACGCCTTGAACGCTTGGTGATCGGAGTTCCTCGTGCAATGGACGAACGACACGCTGGCCGGGACGATTCTCGCTCCGTTGTTGGTCGTCGCTGCCTGCAGCATCGCCATAACGGGCGTAATGCCGACACCTGCCGAGATCAGGACAAGCGGTGCATCGCTCGATGTATCCAGGCTGAACGAGCCGCGCGGTCCGAGGATGCTGAGCCGGTCGCCGGCCTTGACGGAATCATGCAGCCATTCCGAGAAGCCACCCGTCTCGCGCTTCACGCTGATCTGAAGATGCGTCGCGGCGATGGCCGAGATCGAATAGGGCCGCGATGTGATCTGTCCGCGGCCTTCGCCGCGAACGACGAGATGCTGGCCAGGCATCGCAACGGGAATTCCGTTGCCGTCGGCGGGAGCGAGTTCGAACGAGCGGATCTGCGCTGTCTCGTCCCGGACCCCGACGACGGTGAACTCCCGGAACGCGTTCTGCCTGGCTGCGGCTTCCCTCGCAAGGGCTGCGGCCTGGACCTGGGCGCGCCAGTTTCCGGCAAGCTCGGGCAAGCCCGTAAGCTCGCGCAAATCGGCTAGGTCCGCGTCCGGGGCGATGCTCAGGTCGTTGACACGGCGGATGCTCCAGTCCGGATACAGCCGCCGAACCAGGATCGCCTCATCGCCCGTGGCGATCGAACCGCTCTTCAGGACGCGATAGTACCATCCGCACCGGCCGGCCTCGACCAGATGCCGCGGCAAGCGCAGATCGTCAAAGCGCAGTGCAAGCTTGAAGCACGGTTTCCGGGGACGCGTGACCTGAAGCAGCGTCTGGCCGATCTGGACGATATCGCCGATACAGACGTCGGTCTCGTCCCAGCCGTCCATCGCGAGATTTTCGCCGAGTGCTCCCGCGCCCCAGAGCCCGGCATGCTCCGGAAACTCCGTCGTCCAATCCCGGTAGTGCGACAGCGCATAGGCGTAGATCGCCATGTCAGGGCCACCGTGAACCCGCAGGTCTGCCTGTTCGTCGCCGGTGAAGCCCGAGATGCCTGCTTCGATTGCGCCGGACACGCGCGTCTTCACGAACGCGCTGGGCACACTGCCCTTGCCCAGCGGCGCAGAGCGGCCGACGAAAATTCCATCGATTCGAGCGTTAATCACAGGCCTATCCATTGCCTAGTCGCCGCGCGGCGGTCCGGACGTCTTCATTCCGCCGCTTGGGGCGCGCGCGACCAGGCACCCGCCGGATCCTCGGTGAGATCGAGGTCCAGATGCTCGCGCCGGCCGCGGGCAGGCGCGAACGTCACGGGATCGTTGGTGGAGCGATCGACCGTCAGGTTGAAGATGTCGAAGCGGTTCATGTAGCCGGCGAGGTCGTGGAATTGCTTCTGCACGATGCAATCGTTGATATCGATATCGGCGTAGAGAATGCCTTCCTCGTCCCTTAGCACCGGAGCCTTCAGCTCGGCGCTCGGCCCCATGATCATGGTCGGGTTGCGTTCGCCCGCATCCATTCTGGCGCGGAGCTCCTTGTCGCCTTCCGCGAGGATGTCCTTCGCGGTCTCCGTGAGGAACATCGAGGCGGCGATCGTGAACACCTTGGCCTCGGTGCAATGGGCCTCGGTGCGGATGCGCACGCCTTCCGCAAGGCTCATGTTACCGCCGTTCAGCCATGTCGAGGGATAGGTCGCGATGTGAATTTGCTCGCCTTGCGCCATCAGCGCATGACGGGCCAGCGGGTTGCAGTTCTCCGCGCAGATGAGCGCACCGATACGTCCAAGCGGCGTGTCGACGACGCGCAGGCCCGCGCCATCGCCGTTCGCCCAGGTGAGCTTCTCCATGTAGGTTGGAACGATCTTGCGATGGTGATTGAGCAGCCGGCCGTCGCTTCCGATCAGGATGTTCGTGTTCCAGAGGCAGCCGATGCTGGCCGTCGTACCCTCGTTGATCCCCATCGAGATCACGATTTCGCGTCGCTTGGCAAGCTCGGCGAGACGACGCACTTCGGGGCCCGGGACGTGCACGGCCGCAGCCGCGAGACGGCGGAAATAGTCGTGGTTGAAGCCCGGAGCCCGCAGCGAGTGCCAGATCGGGAAGCACGGAATGAACGCCTCGGGGAACACGACCATGCTGGCGCCGTTGCTGGCAGCCTCCTCGATCAGGGAGCAGGCCTTGTCCACGGTCTTCGCAGTGTCGAGGAAGACCGGGCTCGCATGCATGGCAGCGACTTTGAACTTGGGGTAGGTCCGCATCGCGACGCTTCCTTTTCCATCGAAGATGCATCCTTATCGAGGGAACGGAGGCGGACTCTCAAGTCCAAATAGTTCACTGGCCGGGCGGCTTTGTTGGGCACAAACGCCTTATGACGCGGTCAATTTTGCTTATCAGCCGACGGCTCGCCGGCCGGGAAGAGCTGCGACAATCGGTCAGGTTCGGTAGCGGTCGAGCTGCTTTCCGATCAGTGCCTCTTGCGCGACCTCGACGAACGCCCGGACGTTCGGCGAGATCGGGTCACGCTCGTGAATTACGAGACCGATCGTCGCGGTGGTCGCGGGATTGACGATCGGGATGGAGCGGATGAACAGCCAGTCGCCGAGCAGGTAGAAATAGGAATGTGGCACGATGGTCAGCCAATTGCCGGTCCGCATGTGGGCGAACAATCCCAGGCTGCAATTGGTCTCGATCACGGCCTTTGGCGTGACGCCGACGCTCGAAAAGATCCGGTCAATGATGATCCTGTTGTGCAGGTTCGGGCTGAGCAGACACAGCGGCAACTCGCCGACCTCGGCCCAGTCGATCGATGTCCTGTCGCTCAGGAAGTGATCCTTCGGGACCAGCAGATAATAATTTTCGTCGTAGAGCGTGTAGGGTCTCAGGCCGCCGAGGGTGATCCCGTCGAGATAGGTCACGCCCACGTCGTATTCGAACTCCTTCAGGCCGCGTTCGATCTCCGGCATCGTCTTGCAGAGCACGGAGATCGTGATGCCCGGATAGCGTTCGGCGAACGGCGCCGTCAGCAGCGACGTGATCGACATGGCGACCGGCGACAGAGCGAGGCGCAGGCTGCCCTTCAATTCGGTGTCGTTGTCGTGCTGGCTCGCGTTCAGCAGCCGGTCATGGTCGGCAAGCGATTGCCTCGCCCAGCTGAGGATCGCTTCTCCCTCCCGCGTGAATCCCTGAAATCCGCTCTGGTGCCGGAGCACGATGGGCGTGCTGAAATGCCTTTCGAGATGCTGGATAGCCTGCGAAAGCGCAGACTGGCTGATCGCCAGGGCACTCGCCGCACGGCCGAAATGCCGCTCTTTCGCCAAAGCGACCAGATATTGAAGGTGCTTGAGTTGCACGCCGATCTCCGAAAAGCCCGGCGTAGTCTGGCGACGATCGATGCGGCGATCAAGTGGGCGTTCGGCCACGCTCTGCCCGATCCCCCGGCAGCGGACATTCGCCCAGTGGAGGACTTGGTCCGGCCGCGCCCGGGAAGCAATTATCAGGGGCGCCTCAGCGACAAATCAAGGTTTTCTCAAAGTCTTCTGCCGCGCGCGTGTCATCATTGCGCGAAACCGGACCCATGAGGCAGAAAGCTCGTCAGATGTTGCGATATCGCGCCTGGTACACGACGGGATCCGCGGCGCTGATGCTCGCGATGATCATGGGCACCCTGGTCAACGGTCTCACGGCGTTTTTCGTCGCAATGGAGGCGGCCGAAGGTTGGGGCCGCTCTGAAATAGCCGCGATCAACAGCTTCGGACTGCTCGGTATCGCGGCCGGAAGCGTGGTCATGGGATTCGTCTCCGACCGTCTTGGCATCAGGCCGATCTGTCTGATCGCCGTGGCCGTCATGGGCGCCTGTCTGCTCCTGACCGCCTATGCCCATGCGCCCTGGCAGCTTTATGTGATCTTCTTTCTTGCCGGAGCACTCAGTGGAGGCGCGCTCTTCGCCCCGATCTTTGCGACGGTAGGAAACTGGTTCCCGACGTCAGCCGGCCTCGCCATCGGGGTCGCCGCTGCAGGGCAAGCCGTTGGCCAAGGCGGTGTGCCCTTTCTCTCCGCCTATCTCATCGAGCGCTTCGGCTGGCGCGGCGCGATGATCGCATTGGGAACGGCGATCCTTGTGACGCTGCTGCCATTGGCTGCGTTCATGCGCGACGCGCCCGCGGCCGCCGCCAACGGTGCAGCAGCACAGATCCCTCCGATCCGACCGAGCGTCGCCGTTCCCATCCTCAGCGTCGCGGTCTTCTTCTGCTGCGCCTGTATGGCGGTCCCACTCATGCACCTGATGCCGATGATTCAGGGCCTCTGCATCCCCGCGACCGATGCTGGCGGCGTCATGCTCGCTATGCTGCTTGCCGCCATCGTCGGCCGGATCGCATACGGAAAGCTGTGCGACATGATCGGCCCGCTTTCATCCTGGGCGGTGGCGTCGTCGCTCCAGACCGCCGGAGTCCTGGCATTCACGCAATTCGCATCGTTTCGCGGGTTCTTGATCTTCTCCATCGTGTACGGGTTCGCTTACGCCGGGGTCATGACCAGCGTGCTGGTCTCTGCGCGGGCTCTGACTCCGCCCGCGCGCCGCGGAGCCCTGATGGGAATCATCCTGGCCTTTGCCTGGATCGGCCACGCATTCGGCGGATATCAGGGCGCCGCGACGTTCGATCTGACCGGCAGCTATACGACGGCTTTCGCCATCGGCTCTGCGGCCGGTGTTCTAAATTTGGCTCTTGTGATGACGCTGCTGGTGCTCTCGCATCGTCGCAATCTGCCGGCTGCTGCGGGTGCGTTAAGCTGAAGCTTCAGGCGCCGTTCACTCCGCCGCCAGCCCCGTCCTCCGCCGCAAATCCGTGATCGCGCGCAGAAAACTGTCCGCCGGCGTGGTCTCCGGATCGATCAGCCGGTGCAGCCGAAAGCCGTCTTCCAGGGCCAGCACGACGGAGGCCATCCAGGGCGGGTTCAGCGAGCCGTTCCTGCCGTTGCCCTTCAACGTCGCCTCGACGATGTCGGCGATCAACTTGCGCCGGGCGCGCAGGCGTTTTGCAAGCTCCGGGCGACGCTTCTCGGCGCGCGCGACGAACAGGATCATCTCCATGTGGAGCAGGGGCGAGCGGCCGAGCGGGTCCTGCCTGGTTCGGTCCATCGCCTTCAGCGCCGCGATGAAATCGTCGAGATTGCCGTGCTGCGCCAGGATGTCCATGTTGCGCCGGATCGACTGCTCGACATGGTCTTCGAGCATGGCGATGATCAGCTCGTCCTTGCTCTTGAAATTCGAATAGAACGCGCCGCGGGTGAAACCCGCGGCGGCCGCGATCGCCTCGATGCTGGCGCCGCCGATGCCGTCGGCCTCGAACACGCGCGCAGCCGCCTCGAACAGTCTGTCGCGCGTGTCGTCCCGTGTCGGTCTGGTTCTCACCCTTGACATCGGCGCAGGCTAGGGCAGAATGCAACTCGATACAACAATGTATCGTGTTGATAATTTCAGGGATGGTTACGCGGGCATCGGGGCTGCCGGCGTATTCGTGTCATGCGGCAACCGATGTGAGGTCACCATGAACGAGCAAGTGCAACCCGCCGGCGGCGATCCGCTGTTCAACCCGCTGGCGCCGGACTTCATCCGCGATCCCTATCCGCACTATGACCGGCTGCGCACGCTCGATCCGATCCATGTGACGCCGTTCGGCCAGTTCGTCGCCAGCCGCCATGCCGACGTCAGCCTCGTGATGCGCGACAAGCGCTTCGGCAAGGACTTCGTCGAGCGCTCCAAGCGCCGCTACAGCCCGCCATCATGGACGAGCCGGTGTTCCGCAGCATGAGCCACTGGATGCTGCAGGCCGATCCGCCCGACCACACCCGCCTGCGCGGCCTCGTCGTCAAGGCCTTCACGGCGCGCCGGGTCGAGGACATGCGACCGCGCATCCAGGAGATTGTCGACCAGGCCATCGATGCCGTGATCGATCGCGGCCACATGGACCTGATCGAGGATTTCGCCTTCCGCCTGCCCGTGACCATCATCTGCGACATGCTCGGCATCCCCGAGGACCATCGCGAGGTCTTTTACAAGAGCTCGCGCGACGGCGGCCGGCTGCTCGATCCCGTGCCGCTCTCCAAGGAGGAGATCGCCAAGGGCAACGCCGGCAACATGATGGCGCAGATGTACTTTCAGCAGCTGTTCGAGCTGCGCCGCAAAACTCCCGGGGACGACCTCATCACGCAACTGGTGCAGGCCGAGGAAGACGGCAACAAGCTCAGCAACGAAGAACTGACCGCCAACATCATCCTGCTGTTCGGCGCCGGCCACGAGACGACCGTCAACCTGATCGGCAACGGCCTTCTGGCGCTCCACCGCAATCCGGACCAGCTCGCGCTGCTGAAGGCGCGGCCGGAACTGATGGTCAATGCCATCGAGGAGTTCCTGCGCTACGATTCCTCGGTGCAGATGACCGGCCGCGTCGCGCTGGAGGACATCGACGATCTCGGCGGCAAGAAAATCCCGAAGGGCGAGACTGTGCTTTGCCTGCTGGGCTCGGCCAACCGGGATCCCGCGGTCTATCCCGATCACCCGGACAGGCTCGACGTCGTCAGGCAGAACGTCAAGCCGCTGTCGTTCGGAGGCGGCATCCATTTCTGCCTGGGTGCCCAATTGGCGCGCATCGAGGCCGAGATCGCCATTGCGACGCTGCTGCGGCGGCTGCCCGATCTGCGCATCGACGACGTCGAGAACCCCAAATGGCGGTCGACCTTCGTGCTGCGCGGCCTGACGGAGCTCCCCGCCAGCTGGTAGGCCGGGGCCGTTAACCTCCGCGCGCAACAGTCGCTGTGACTTCGCCACACTTCCCCATATATAAGGGGCTGTTCCGGCGCGCCTGAAACCTTCCAGGTCAAGGTTTGGCCCGGGTCACGGTTTGGCCGAGGGGAGACCCGTGCAGACGACGCTGCTCGGACTGGCGATTGCCTTCATCTTGGCGCTGCTCGCAGCGCTGATCGGGCCTTACTACATCGACTGGAACCAGTTCAGGCCCCAGTTCGAAGCGGAGGCCGGCCGGATCATCGGCGTGCCGGTGCGGGTGGCGGGCGAGCTCGACGCGCGGCTGTTGCCGGCGCCGACCCTGCGGCTGCGCGCGGTCACCTTCGGCGGCAACAACGATCTCGGCCGCCTGCGCGCCGACAAGCTCGACGTCGAGTTCAGCCTCAGCTCCCTGATGCGCGGCGAATGGCGCGCCACCGAGCTGACCGTCAACGGCATGGCGGTGGATCTCGGCCTCGACGCCAGGGGCCGGGTCGATTTGCCGTCCACCGCGAGCGGCACTTTCAATCTGGCCTCGCTGGCCATCGAACGGCTCAACCTCACCGGCCGCATCGCCCTGCACGACGCCGCCAGCCGCTCGACGCTCGAGCTCAACGACATCGCCTTCTCCGGCGACGTGCGCTCGCTGGCGGGCTCGGTGCGCGGCGACGGTCGATTCACCGCCGCCGGGGTGCGCTACCCGTTCCGCGTCTCCTCCGGCCCGAGCGCCGACGGCAGCGCCACCCGTCTCCACCTCAACATCGATCCCGGCGAGCGCGCCATCCTCGCCGATCTCGAAGGCGTGCTCGCCTTCGACAATCGCCTGCCGAAATTCGACGGCGCGCTGACGCTGGCCGTGCCGGCGACCAGGAAGGCAGGTGAGGCGGGGCCGACGCCGTGGAAGCTCACGACAAAGCTCAAGGCCGATCCGGCCGGGGCCAAGTTCGATCAGGTCGATGTGAGCTTCGGCGCGGATGACAACGCGTTGAAAGTCGGCGGCGTCGGCGATCTCAGGTTCGGCGCCTCGCCGCTGCTGCGCGCTGTGCTGTCGGCGCGCCAGGTCGACGCCGACAAGCTCGCCGGCAAGGGCGATGCCGAGCCGCTGCGGATCCTTCCGGCGCTGCGCGCGGGCCTCGCCGCGATCCCGCAGGCGCCGATCCCGGCGCAGATCGAGTTCAATTCCGACCAGATCATGCTCGGTGGCCGTCCGCTCCAGAACATCACGACGGAGCTTCAGACCGACGGCCGGTCCTGGACCTTCCAGCGGCTCGAGCTGCGCGCGCCCGGCATGACGCAGCTGTCGCTCAACGGCGCCACGCCGGGTGCCGACAGTTTCAGCGGCCGTCTCAGCGTGGAGTCGGCCGACCCGGATACGCTGGTGGCGTGGCTCCAGGGCCGCAGCGAGGTCAACCGCCGCAGCACGCGGCCGCTGCGGCTTGCGGGCGACGTGACGATTGCCGCCAACCATCTCGCCATCGACAAGCTGAAGGCCGATATCGAAGGCGGCGCGGTCGAGGGCCGCATCGCCTTCGTCCAGACCGGCGCAAGCAGGGGCTCGCGGATCGACGCCGAGCTCAAGGCCGACCGGCTCGATCTCGACGCCGCCGCGAGCTTTGTCCGTGCGCTCGGCGGCCCGCAGGGCGAATGGCCGGAGGAAGCAAAGTTGTCGCTCGATGTCGGCCGCGCGATCTCCGCGGGCCAGGAGCTGCGGCCGTTCACGGCAAAGCTCGGCTACGGCCCGGCGGCGCTGTCGCTGGAGCAGTTGCGCTTCGGCCAGGCCAGCGGCGTGACCACCGAGGCGAGCGGCGGCTTCGACCGCGTCAAGGCCACCGGCAGGCTCGCGCTGAAATCCTCCGCCGGTTCGCTGCGCGAGCTCACCGCGCTGCTCGAGCCGTTTGCGCCTGCGGTGCGCGCACGCTTCGATGCCCTCCCTCCGCTGCCCGGCGCGACCCGCCTGAAGTTCGACCTCAGCCTCGACAGGAATGCGGAGCATGCTGATCGCAGCGACGCCCGCGCCGTACTCGATCTCGACGCGCCGCAGCTCAAGGCCACCGCGACGCTGGTCGCGCAGACGCCGGCCGCTGCCGTCGACGGCATCGACATCGACCGCTTGCGCAACAGCGACTTCACGCTGGAGTCGAAAGCCTCGACACCGCAGGCCGGTGCATTGCTGGGGCTGCTCGGGCTCGATCGGGTGGTGGCCGCAGGCGAGGGTGCCTCGCAGTTCGAAGGCAAGGTCACCGGCGCCTGGCGCCGGCCAATGCAATTGACCGCGAAGCTCGGCGGCGGCGGCCTGGATGCGGATGCGCAAGGCAGCGTCGATCTGTCCGCGCCGGAGCCAAAGGCCAGCGTGAACCTGCGCGTGCGCAACGCCAATCTGGCGCCGTTGTTCGGCACCAGCCCGACCGACAAATCGACCCGGAATGTCAGCCTGTCCTCGCGCGTTGGGCTGTCAGGCAACCGCCTGACCTTCGACGATCTCGACAGCAGCGCGGCCGGCTCTCATCTGCGCGGTCATCTGGCGGTAACGCTGGATCAGGAGAAGGGCGTTGACGGCGAAGTCGGCCTCGACACGCTCGACCTGATGCCGGCGCTCGCGATGGCGATTGGCGCTGCCGGACATGATGCCGGCGAGGCGTTGAGTCCCGGGCTTCTCGGCGGTTGGCGCGGCCGCGTCGCATTCCAGGCGCTGCGCGGGACGCTGCCAGGCGGCATCGAGCTGCGCCCTGTCGGTGGGATCATCCGGAGCGACGGCCAGTCGCTCGCGCTCGATGCGCTCAAGGGCGGCATCGGCGGCGGCGAGATGTCGGCAAGCCTTGACGCGCGGAATGGCGCCAACGGCCTCGCGCTGAATACGCGCATCGATCTCAGCAATGTCGATGCGACGACGCTGCGTTACCGCGATCTCGCGCTGCCCAAGGGACGCGCCTCGATCCAGATGGCGTTGACGAGCCAGGGCCGCAGCGTCGCGGCATTGACCGGCGCACTCGCCGGCAACGGCACGGTGACGCTGGAGTCCGCCGAGATCGCCGGCCTCAATCCGCGTGCTTTCGAGATCGCCATCCGCGCCAGCGACGGCGGCCAGGTCGCCGACGACAACCGGCTGCGGCAACTGGTCGAGCCCGCGCTTGCCGCCGCGCCGATTGCGGTCGCCTCGGCACAGATCCCGTTCACGATCCGCGACGGACGCCTGCGCGTCGGTGCGACGCCGCTCGAGGCGAAGAATGCCCGCGCCATCGTGTCCGGCGGCTACGACATTCCCGCCGACCAGGCCGACATCCGTGCCAGCCTGACGCCGATCATGACCGGGCTGTCCGGCGCTCCGCCGGAGATCCAGCTGTTCGCGGCGGGCCCCCCCGACAGGCTGAGCCGCACCGTCGATCTGTCGCCGCTGTCGTCATGGCTTGCGGTGCGCACGATCGATCGCGAGACCCGCCGGCTGGATGCGATCGAGCGCGGCGAGCCGCCGCCGGCGACCGCCGCGCTGCCGACGCTGGTCTCGCCGGACCCCGCGCCGGAGCCGTCGCTGACCGACGTGCCGCTGCCAGGCCGCGATCCGCGTCGCGCCCCGCCGAAGTCCAAAGCCGCGCCGACGCCGAAGGCGCCGCAAGCAGCCCCCGCCGCGCCAAGTCCTTCAATTACAAGTCCTTCAATTACAAGTCCTTCAATCGCAAGTCCTTCAATCACAAACCCTCCGCTGACGAATCCGCCGCTGGCAAGCCAGGTCGCGCCGCTGCCACCCCCGATCGAGGTGAGGCCTGCCCCCGGCCCGCCGCCGGCAAAGCCCAAGCCGAAACCGCCGCTGGTCCTGACGCCACAGAATCCGTAAGGCAAATAGGTCGTCATGCCCGGGCTTGTCCCGGGCATCCACGTTCTTAGGCGCGTGCGGTGAGGCGTGGATGGCCGGGACGCGCCCGGCCATGACGCCGGGGAGGCGTCAGGGCCTCCAGCTTCATCGGCAGGCGGGAGAGGGAGCACGCCTCCCGTGCCGTTGCCTACGCTTACCCGCCGGTAAACCCATTCCCTCGCATTTGAATGAATTCTCGTCAGCAAAACTGATCTGCCGACTTTACCGGATCCCAGCGTTTGTTCCGTAGTGTTTGTTCCCAGAGGAATTCGGCATCCTGCCAGCACAAGCAGGATGGCTCGCCAAGAACTGGGAAGAACTGGGGTGAACGACATGAACGGGGCGAAATCGCTTCTGCAGGATCTGGACGACGCGATCGCGCGCGGCACCGATGAGAGCCGGGTGAAGGCGTTGTGGCATGCGACAGACATCCTGATCACCGGCCGCTACAGCGAAAACGAGATCAGCACGTTCGGAGAGGTCATCGGGCGTCTCGCCGACGAGATCGAGGTTGCCGCGCGGGCGCAGCTCTCCGAACTGATGGCGGGTTGTGATCACGCCCCGCTCAACGTCATCGCCAAGCTCGCCCTCGACGACGAGATCGATGTCGCCGGTCCCGTGCTGCGCGACTCCAATCGTATCGACGAGAAGATGCTGGTCGAGAGCGCCCTGACCAAGGGCCAGTCGCACCTGCTGGCGATCGCCCAGCGAAAGTCGATCGGCGAGGCCGTTACCGACGTGCTGGTCAAGCGCGGCGACCAGGAGGTCGTGACCTCCGTCGCCAGGAACGAGGGCGCACGCTTTTCAGGCTCGGGCCTGCTTCACATGGTCAGGCGTGCCGAGGGCGATTCGATCCTCGCCGAGCAGCTCGGCCTGCGCAAGGACGTGCCGCGTCACGTCTTCCAGCAGCTCATCTCCAAGGCGTCGGAAGACGTCCGCCGCCGGCTCGAGAGCGAACGCCCCGAGATGATGTCGCAGATCCAGAGCTCGGTGACCGAGGTCACCGGCGATCTGCAATCCAAGTTCGGTCCGTCCTCGCGCAGCTATTTCGTGGCCAAGCGCGTGGTGACGACGCAGTACCGGCAGGGCAACCTCAACCAGGACTCGATCTCGAACTATGCGCGCCAGCACCGTTTCGACGAGGTGCAGATCGGCCTGTCGCTGTTGTCGTCGCTGCCGGTCGACGTGATCGAGCGCGCGATGATGGACCGCAACCGCGAGATGATCCTGGTGCTGTGCAAGGCGCTTGATTTCTCGTGGGATACGACGATGTCGCTGCTGTTCCTCGGCGCCAAGGATCATCTGATCACGGCGCGCGAGCTCCACGACAGCGAGCGCGAGTTCGGCCGGCTCAAGATCGAGACCTCGCGCAGCGTCTTGAAATTCTACCAGTCCCGCAAGACGGCGGGTGCCGAAGCGGGCCGTCAGCCCGAGCTCCAACAGGTGCACTGAGCATCATCCCGGAATTCGAAGGGGAGTATTTGCAATGTTGCCTCAATTCGGCACCGCGGTTCGCAAGACCAAAAGCCTCACCGCCGAGACGAGCGGGTCGGCTCCGGAGAAGGCCACGGTCGATGTCGCCTGGCTGGTGCTCGAAGCCGCCAACGATCTCGGCGACCACGCCGCGATCGAAGCCTGCCGCCGCGTCATCGACGCCGAGCTGAACGGCACCGTCGCCGGCAGCTCGGATACCGATCTCGTGCTGGGCTATTTCAGGTAGGCCTCTTCCGGGCTACGAGCTGACGCTCGCGGGCGAAGCCGCGTTGCGTAACCGTCCGAGCCAGACGGTGAGCCGCCCGCATGCGGGGTCCTCGACCACATGATCGACGACGTCGAAGCCGCTATCGTCGAGCAGTTGGCGATATTCCGCAGCGTCAAGACTGGCATGATAGAGCGCCTCGCCCTCGAAGCTCCCGATGGCTTCCCCAAAAGATGGGCCGCTGGTGAACATCAGCGCTGCGCCTGAAGCTGCCTGCCGCCGAAAAACCGGAAACATCCGGCGCTGGTCCTCGGGGTTCAGATGGAAGAAGCTGTTCCAGGCGAGCAAGCCGTCGAACGTCGCGTTCAAGTTCAATGAGCGCATGTCCGAAACGAGCCAGGTCGCGTCGGGAAAATAGCCTTTGGCGATGTCGATCATTTCCGGCGCAGCGTCGATCCCCGTGACGGCGCACCCCGCTTCGAGCAGATAGCGCGCGATCGGCTCGCCGGGGCCGCAACCGATATCGAGCACTTTTGGCTTGGCAGGCAGAAGCGCGACGAACCGCTCGAGCCATCTGCGCTCCGTCAGATGCCGGCCGCGCTGGCGCAACCAGGCCGCCGCATGGCGGCGGTACAGTCCGACGATGTTGTCGGCATCAGAATTCATTCGACATCAGTCCAGCCCATCCTAAAGACCTACGCCTCTCGTCTCCGGATGCGATAGATCACCACGTCCTCGCCATGACGCATCGTGCTTTTCTCGAGGGTGTAATTCGCCTTCTCCAGCACGCGGCGGGATGCGCCGTTATCGACATAGACGAGGCCGATGAGGGACGGCAGTTCGTGATGTGACAGTCCGATGTCCGTCAGCGCGATTGCGACCTCGCTCGCTAACCCCTGGCTCCAGAACTCGCGCTTGAAGGCATAGGCGATCTCGATCTCGTCGATGTCGTCCACGAGGATGTGCCGGATGCCGGCCCGTCCGGCGAAAGCGCCGTCTTTCGTTCGCAGCACCCACAGCCCAAAACCATGCTGATCCCAATGCGCCATGTTGGTCGCGAGATAGGTCGTCGTGACCTCGGGTGCCCGCACGCCGCCGAGATAGCGGGACACTTCCGGATCGAGATGGAGCGCGACGAGGTCGGCGAGGTGGCTTTCGTTCAGCCTCTCGGCGGTCAGGCTCGTCGTGCGGAAGTGGTCCATGGAGGCAGGCAGTCGCTCTGATCGCGACTTGATGACGCTGAGGTCATTGTGCCCGTGTTTTGCACGACGGGTCAACCGGGCGCAACCGCACGTCCGGTGGCTCCTCATGAGTTCTAACACAACCTAACGAGCAATTTGCGCGGCGTCCGCTAAATGTCGAGGCAGGAAAGCGACCGCGATTTCCAGAAAAGCACGATATCAACGGGAGATGATATGACGTCCAAGGCGCCAGTCGAATCATTGCCGAGGCCTGCGAGTCTGTCGCGCCGCGGCTTCGTGGGAAGCCTCTCGGCAGGCATTATTGGCGCGGTTGCGACCGAGGCGGCCGGCGCCGAGACGCTGGCCGATGTTCCCGATCGCGGGCCCGGCGCTGATCTTAGTGCGCACAGCGAACGTTCGCGTTTCGCCAGGATCGACCGCATTCCCGAGGCCACTCCGGGAAAGCGCAACGTCGATCCCGGCGATGCCATCAATTCCAAGACTCCGCACCAGAAGCTGGTGGGCAATATCACGCCGACCGATCTGCATTACGAGCGCAGCCATTCCGGCGTGCCCGATATCGATCCCGCGCAGCACCGGCTTCTCGTCCATGGCATGGTTCGCAAGCCGCTGGTCTTCAGCGTCGACGATCTCAAGCGCATGCCGTCGATCACGCGCGTGGTCTTCATCGAATGCACCGGCAACGGATGGGAGAACTGGAAGAAGGCCGATCCCGATCTCACGGTGCAGAACACGCATGGCCTTGTCAGCACCAATGAATGGACCGGCGTGCCGCTCAAATTCCTGATCGACCTCGTCAGCAAGGACAAGGGCTCGAACTGGATGCTGGCAGAAGGCGGCGACGGCGCCGGTGTCGATCGCAGCATTCCCCTCACTGACGAGATCATGAACGAGGCCTTCGTCGCCTATGGACAGAATGGTGAGCCGCTGCGGCCCGCGCATGGCTTTCCGATGCGGCTGGTGATGCCGGGTTTCGAGGGCAACCTCAACATCAAGTGGCTGCGCCGCCTCAAGTTCGGCAACGCGCCCTGGATGACGCGCTGGGAGACGGCGCGCTACACGCAGCTGCTTGCGGACGGCAAGGCACGGCAGTTCCAGTTGCGGATGGAGACCAACTCCGTCATCACCCAGCCCTCGGGCATGATGCAGATCCAGCCGGGCGACAACCGCATCTCGGGTCTGGCCTGGAGCGGCCATGGCAGGATCGCCAAGGTCGAGATCTCGACCGACGGCGCCAGGACATGGAAGCAGGCGCAATTGAGCCAGCCGGTGCTGTCCAAGGCGCAGGTGCGCTTCCAGATGGACTGGGTCTGGGACGGCAAGCCGACCAAAATCGTGAGCCGCTCGATCGACGATCAGGGCAATGTTCAACCGGACCGGCAGTCCTTCATCGCCGCGATGGGGACCAATGCGCTGTTCCACTACAACGCCCAGCAGACCTGGAGCATCGACGAGGCCGGGAGGGTCCG
>Ga0102590_1000828_pt1 | contig 57300 bp, 50 predicted proteins | sample AraplaMF_Col_mMF_FD_76859 | JGI IMG/M metagenome (GOLD analysis project Ga0102590, IMG submission 76859) | Arabidopsis root microbial communities from the University of North Carolina, USA - plate scrape MF_Col_mMF | ecosystem: Host-associated > Plants > Roots > Endosphere | place: USA...
AGCGAAGAAACCACGCCGCCGGTGATGAATATGTACCGCGCCATGGGACTTAACCTCTAATCCCTCGAATTCGATTCGCCAAAGCGATTCGTATTCCGCCCCAAAGATTCTGCGGGCCTGTGGGTGATCCAGAACTAAGAGTGGTGACAGTGCCTTGATGGGGATTGTTGATGCAGGACGGTAGCCACCGCCCTGCATGGCCCCCCTGCTTTATTGCGAACGCGGCACCTGCGGGCCGGTCGGAGCCGGCGCCTGCTGCTGCTCGTCGGCCTTCTTCAGCGAATCCAGGATACCGCCCGAGGTCGGGGGCGCGATCGGCGAGCCGCCGGCCGGCTGGCCCTGCGAGGCCGGCGCGCCAATGATCGACGACGGCGCGCGGCTGTAGCCCGCGTGCCAGGACAGGAACATGCTGGTGAGGAAGAAAAGCCCGGCCAGAATCGCGGTGGTCCGCGTCAGGAGGTTCGCGGTGCCGCGGCTCGACATGAAACCCGCGCCGCCACCCATGCCGAGGCCGCCGCCTTCCGATTTCTGGAGCAGGACGGCGCCGATCATGACGGCAACGATCATGAGGTGAATGACGATGACAACGGTCTGCATAGTGTCCTTCCGTCACAAGCGGGCGGCGCCTGACGGCGGCCGATCGCGCTTCGCGGGTTTTCCTGAAGTTGCGCGGTGTTACACGATCGGAGGGGCTATTGCCACCCCCGATCGGGCCCGGACCAACCGGTTTGGTTTAGCTAGGGGCAGCCCTTGGCAATGGCAAGGAAATCGGCCGCCTTCAGGCTGGCACCGCCGACCAGCGCGCCGTTGACGTTCTTGACGGCCATCAGCTCGGCCGCGTTCGAGGGCTTGACGGAGCCGCCGTAGAGGATGCGCATCCTGGCACCATCGGCCTTGAACCGGGAGGCGAGAAACTCCCGGATAAACCCATGAATTTGCTCGACATCTTTCGCTGTCGGGGTCAGGCCCGTGCCGATCGCCCAGACCGGCTCATAGGCCACGACCAGGTTGGCGGCAGTGGAGCCGTCCGGCAGGGAGCCGTCGAGCTGGCCGCGCAGGATGTCCAGGGTCTGGCCGGCGTCGCGCTGGCCTTGCGTCTCACCGATGCAGACGATCGCCGTGACCCCCGCCCGCCATGCCGCTTCGGCCTTCTGCCTGACGAGGGCATCACCCTCGCCGTGATCGGCGCGGCGCTCGGAGTGGCCGACGATGATCGCGGTCGCCCCGGCGTCCGCCAGCATCTCGGCGGCGATATCGCCGGTATGGGCGCCGGAGGCCTTGGGATGGCAATCCTGGGCTCCCACCGCGACCTTCTTCCCAGCCGCTTTCCCGGCAAAGGCCGCGACCAGGGTCACCGGCGGGCAGACCAGCAAGTCGGCCTTGGCGGCCACCTCTGCCGCGCCATTGAGCATGGCGTCGAATTCGGCAGCCTGGGCCTTCAGGCCGTTCATTTTCCAGTTGCCGGCGATCAGCGGTCGGATGGCATCGGTCATGTTAAATTCCAGCAAGATGAGGTTTGCGCATGCGCTAGCAGAGCTGCCACAGCAGTTCCAGAGACCAGGGGCGATTAACCGCAGCGCGGAGCCACGGCCTGACCTGAGGTTGCGGGGGGAAAGCCGCCACTTTATGATGATCTATCAATTTGGTGACGCGCTTTTGCGGAATCTGCATTAAGACGCGCTCCCGTTCCCCTCCTGACCAAACAAGTTGGACCAAATGCTTCGAGGAATGCGCAAGGCCTCATCAAACTGGCTCGGCAAAACCATTATGGCCATGGTGATGGGCGTGTTGATCATCAGTTTCGGCATTTGGGGCATCGCCGACATCTTCAAGGGCTTCGGGCAGTCCACGGTGGCCAAGATCGGGAGCACCGAGATTTCGCTGAACGAGTTCCGGCAGATCTACACCGACCGCCTGCAGCAGATCAGCCGCCAGTTCGGCCGGCCGCTGACGCCCGACCAGGCGCGCGCCTTCGGCCTCGACCGCCAGGTGCTGCAGCAGACGATCGCGGAAGCCGCCCTCGATGAAGAGGCGCGCCGTCTCGGGCTTGGCCAATCCGACGAGCAGATCCGCCAGGTCATCATGAACGACCCCAACTTCAAAGGCGTCGGCGGCAACTTCGATGCGAACCGCTTCCAGGCCGTGATCCGCAATTTCGGCTACACCGAGCAGCGCTACGTCGCCGAGCAACGCAAGGTGTCGCTGCGCCGGCAGATCACCGGCACGATCGGCGCCGGCCTCGAGCCGCCGAAGGCCATGATCGACGTGCTGACGCGCTTCCAGAACGAGCAGCGCTCCATCGAATTCATCAGGCTTGACGCGGCCCAGGCAGGTACCATCGACGCGCCCTCGCCCGAGGCGCTCGCCGCCTATTTCGAGGACCATAAGGTCCAGTTCCGCGCGCCCGAATATCGCAAGATCGCGTTCGTCGTGATCTCGCCGGAAGAGATCGGCAAATGGAGCGAGGTCTCCGACGAGGACGCCAAGAAGGTGTTCGAGCAGCGCAAGGACCGGCTCGGGACGCCCGAGAAGCGCCAGATCCAGCAGCTCGTGTTTCCCAACGAGGCCGAGGCAAAGGCTGCACGTGAGCGCCTCGTCGGCGGAATGTCGTTCGAGGACCTCGGCAAGGAGCGTGGTCTCAGCGCCTCCGACATCGATCTCGGGCTCGTGACCAAGTCCTCGCTCGACGCCGCGGTCGGCAACGCGGCCTTCGCCCTGCCCCAAGGTGAGATCAGCCAGCCGATCCAGGGCGCCCTCGGCGTCTCCATCGTCAAGGTCGACAAGATCGAGCCGGGCAATGAGGCCGACTACGCGAAACTTGCCGGCGACATCAAGCGCGAGATCGCGGCCGACCGCGCCCGCGTCAAGGTCGCCGACCTCCGCGACAAGATGGAAGACGAACGCGGTGGCGGCGCCAGCGTGATCGACGCGGCGCAGAAGCTCGGCCTCACCGCCGTGACCATCGACGCCGTAGACCGCTCCGGCCGCGCCCCGAACGGCCAGCCGGTCGCCAACATCCCGCAGGGCCTCGACGTGGTGTCGCAGGCCTTCAACACCGATGTCGGCGTCGACAATGACGCGATCTCGTTCAAGGGCGGCTATGCCTGGTACGACGTGCTGGCCATCACGCCGTCGCGCGACCGCAATCTCGACGAGGTGCGTGACCAGGTCGAGGCGCGCTGGCGCCAGGACCAGATCGCGACCAAGCTGAAGGCCAAGGCGACCGAGCTGGTGCAGAAGCTCGAAGCCGGCGCCAAGCTTGCCGATGAAGCCACTGCGATCGGCGCCAAATTCGAGACCGCGACCAGCTTCAAGCGCGACGACTCGCCCGCGGGCGTGCCCGGCACCGTCGTTGCGGCGGCCTTCCGCACGGCCAAGGACGGTGTCGGACAGACGGCCGTCAGCGGCGGCAGCGAAGTGATCGTGTTCCGCGTCACCGACATCGTCGAGCCCGCCGTCGATGCCGCCTCCGACGCGGTCAAGAAGCTGAAGGAAAGCCTCGACCGCGCCCTGACCGAGGAGCAGATCGCCTCCTACGTCAACAGGCTTGAAACCGACATCGGGACCACCATTAATCAGGCCGCCTTCGCGCAAGTGACCGGCGCGAACCAGTGAGTTGAAAGCACGCGATGGACGACCTGAAATCGATCATTGGAAAAGTGGCGACCGGCGCCAGCCTGTCGCGTGACGAAGCCTCATCCGCCTTCGATGCCATGATGTCCGGCGAGGCGACGCCCTCGCAGATGGGCGGCCTGTTGATGGCGCTGCGGGTGCGCGGCGAGACCGTGGACGAGATCACCGGCGCAGTCGCGGCGATGCGCTCCAAGATGCTGACCGTGACGGCGCCGCCCGACGCGGTCGATATCGTCGGCACGGGCGGCGACGGCTCCGGCTCGGTCAACGTCTCGACCTGCGCCTCCTTCATCGTCGCGGGCGCCGGCGTGCCGGTGGCCAAGCACGGCAACCGCGCGCTGTCGTCGCGCTCGGGCGCCGCGGACGTGCTGGCGTCGCTTGGCATCAAGATCGACCTCAAGCCCGAGCAGGTCGGCCGCTGCGTGCGCGAATGCGGCATCGGCTTCATGTTCGCCCCTGCCCACCATCCCGCCATGAAGAACGTCGGCCCGACCCGGGTCGAGCTCGCAACCCGCACGATCTTCAACCTGCTCGGTCCGCTCTCCAACCCCGCCGGCGTGAAGCGGCAGATGGTCGGCGTGTTCTCCCGGCAATGGGTGCAGCCGCTGGCGCAGGTGCTCAAGAACCTCGGCTCGGAAGCCGCCTGGGTCGTGCACGGATCCGACGGCCTCGACGAGATCACCCTCACCGGCCCGACCTTCGTGTCCGCGCTCGAGAACGGCGAGATCCGCAATTTCGAGGTGACGCCGGAGGAAGCCGGGCTCTCGCGCTGCGAGACCGGTGCTCTCAAGGGTGGCGACGCCGACGCCAACGCGATCGCGCTGCAAAGCGTGCTCAGCGGCAAGCCGAGCCCCTACCGCGACGTGGCGCTGATGAATGCCGCCGCCGCGCTGGTCGTGGCCGGGCGTGCCAAGGACCTCAAGGAGGGCGTTGCGATCGGTGTGCAATCGCTCGACAGCGGCGCGGCCAACGCGCGGCTGAAGCATTTGATCGCGGTCTCGAACGGCTGAGCCTGACATGTCGGACATCCTGACCAAGATCGAGGCGTACAAGCGCGAGGAGATCGCCGCCGCCAAGCGCGCGCAGCCGCTTTCGGCGGTCGAGGCAAAGGCCAAGGCGCAAGCCGCTCCGCGCGGCTTCGTGCGCGCGATCAGGACGAAGCACGCCAATGGCGACTTCGCCTTGATCGCCGAGGTCAAGAAGGCCTCGCCCTCGAAGGGATTGATTCGCGCCGATTTCGATCCGCCGCTTCTCGCCAAGGCCTATGAGGCCGGCGGCGCCGCCTGCCTGTCGGTGCTGACGGACACGCCCTCGTTCCAGGGCCATCTCGACTTCATGGTAGCCGCGCGTGCGGCGACCTCGCTGCCGGTGCTGCGCAAGGATTTCATGTTCGACACCTATCAGGTGGCGGAAGCGCGCGCGCACGGCGCCGACTGCATCCTGATCATCATGGCCGCGCTCGACGATGCCACCGCGGGGGACCTCGAGGACGCCGCCATCGCCTATGGCATGGACGTGCTGATCGAGATCCACGACCGCGCCGAGCTCGACCGGGCTTTGAAACTGCGTTCGCCGATGATCGGCGTCAACAACCGCAATCTGCGCACGTTCGAGACTACGCTCGCGACCAGCGAGACGCTGGCGCCGCTGATCCCTGCGGACCGGCTGATGGTCGGCGAAAGCGGCATCTTCACGCCCGCCGACCTCGCCCGGCTCGAGCGCGTCGGCATGTCGACCTTCCTGGTCGGCGAGAGCCTGATGCGGCAGGCCGACGTCACGGCGGCCACGCGCACGCTGCTCGCGCGCGAGAGCGGAACGCGCGCCACGGGCACGCGCTGACATGGCGCGCAAGCCTGCGAAGGCCAAACCGACCAAGGCCAAATCGACAAAGCCCGGCCCTGCCCTGACCCATATCGGCGCCTCCGGCGAGGCGCGGATGGTGGACGTCTCGGCCAAGCCCGCGACCGAGCGGCTCGCGGTCGCGGAAGGGCGCGTTCTCATGACGAAGGCGACGCTCGACCTGATCGTGTCCGGCAACGCCAAGAAGGGCGACGTGCTCGGCACGGCGCGCATCGCCGGCATCATGGCAGCCAAGCGCACCTCCGAGCTGATCCCGCTCTGTCATCCGCTGGCGCTGTCGAAGGTCACCGTCGACATCGAGCCGGACGCGAAGCTGCCGGGCTGCCTCGTGCGCGCCAGCGTCAAGGTCACCGGCCCGACCGGCGTCGAGATGGAGGCGCTCACGGCCGTGTCGGTCGCCTGCCTCACCATCTACGACATGATCAAGGCGGTCGAGCGCGGCGTGCGCATCGAGGGCATCCATCTCGTCGAGAAGCTCGGCGGCAAGTCCGGCCACTATCGCGCCTGATCCTCGGCTATTTGAGCGACGCGCTGATCGAGCCGAATTTCAGCTTCAGCGTCGAGCCGAGATTGTTGACGACGGCGATGATCGCAAGCGCGATGCCGGCGGCGATCAGGCCGTATTCGATCGCGGTCGCGCCGGATTCGTCGGCAATGAAGTTCTTCAAAACGGTTTTCACGATCAACTCCTCACTGTGTCGTCGGCAGGCAGGTTCGCAAATCGCGTGCCATTGCCGGCGTGAGGATCGCCAAAGCCTTAGATGGTTAAGTCTTGGTTGATCGTCGCGCGACCGGCAGAAACTGACCGGCATCGCGGGACGCTTCGGCAATTCCTGCACGTCCCGCATCGCGCAGATCGATCGCATTTGCGCGTGGGTATTCATGTCGCATTAACTGCGCTTCCTAACTCCGCCTCCACATCGTTCCCGTAAACCAACGGATGTTTTGAGGATCCAGAATTGATCCTGGCGTGTGCAGGGCAATGATTGCGTGTGATGACGAGATTTGGCAGCCGTCTGTTTGACCAGGCATTCGTGCGCAGCGGACCGATCCGCTGGCTGGTGGTGGGCGGCACGCTGCTGATCGCCGCGATCGCGGTCGGTGCGACGTTGATGGCGCAGAACTTCCGCGAACGCGCGCTGCGCAATTCCGGCCGCGAGCTGGAAAACACCGTGCTGATGCTCGCCCATCATTTCGACCAGCAACTGCAGGACTTCGCCGTCATCCAGAAGGATTTCGTCGACTACGTCCGCACGATCGGCGTCGCCGGCGCTGACGACTATCGCAAGCGCCTTTCGGGCCAGGACATCCACCGCATGCTGCGCTCGAAGATCGAGGCGCTGCCTTACATGGGCGGCGTCAACATCATCGATGCCGACGGCAACGTGATCAACTCGTCGACGGCATGGCCGGCCCCCAGGATCAACGTGTCCGATCGCGCCTATTTCCGAACCTTCAAGTACGATCCCTATTCGCCCGATGTCTTGATAGAGCCGTTGCACAGCCGCATCTCCGGCGCCTGGACCATCCTGATCGTGCGCAAGATCATGGGCCCGAACGGCGAGTTCATGGGCGTGGTCGGTCGCGGCATCGAGCCTGCCAATTTCGAGAAATTCTTCGAGTCCGTCGTGCTCGGCGAAGGTGCGACGATCTCGATGCTGCACCGTGACGGCACGCTGCTCGCCCGTTATCCCCATTCCAGCGAGCTGATGGGGCAGAACTTCAAGACCGGCCCGTTCGAGCACCAGCGCGTCTTCGGGCTCGATCATTTCGCCGGTCGCTTCATGAGTCCGGTGGACGGCGAAGACCGCCTGATCGCCTCGCACGCCCTGCCGCACTTCCCGATCCTGATGATGGCCACCACGACACGCGCGGCGGCCCTGACGGACTGGCGCGAACAGATCGGCATTCTGATCTCGGTCGCCGCCTCGTCCGCGCTCGCCATCGCCGGCGTCCTGATCGCGATCGTGCGCAAGCTGCTGGAGCAGCACCGCCTCTCGCGCGAACGGCTGACGCTGGAGAAGCAGCGCCTCGACCGCGCCGTCAACAACATGACCCAGGGCCTGCTGCTGTTCGACGCGGACCGGCGGATGGTGGTGTGCAACCAGCGCTACATCGACATGTACGGCCTGTCGACCGCCGTGGTGAAGCCCGGCTGCAGCTTCCACGACATCATCGCCCATCGCAAGACGACCGGCTCGTTCACCGGCGACATCGATCAATATGTCGAGCGCGTGCTGCGCGACATTCATGTGCGCAATTCCATGGTGGTCGACACCGCCGACGGCCGCTCGATCCATATCCTCAACGAACCGCTCACGGACGGCGGCTGGGTGGCGACGCACGAGGACATCACCGAGCGCCGGCGCATCGAGGAGCGCATCACGCACCTTGCCCATTATGACGCGCTGACCGACCTGCCCAACCGCGCCATGTTCCACGAGCACCTGCGGCAGGAGCTGGCCGCCATTGCCGACGGCGAAGAGATCGCGGTCCACTACATCGACATCGACGAGTTCAAGGGCGTCAACGACGCGCTCGGCCATCTCGTCGGCGACGAGCTCCTGAAAGCATTGGCAGCGAGCCTCAGCCGCTGCGCCGGGCCGACCGATTTCGTGGCGCGGCTCGGCGGCGACGAGTTCGCCATCGTGCAGAGCGCGGTAACGTCGGCGGACCAGGTCAACGACCTCGTCGCCCGGGTCTTCCATGCCATCCGCACGCCCATCGACTGCATGGGCAATCATCTCACCAGCGACGCCAGCATCGGCATCGCGCTGGCCCCACGACACGGCACGGCGCTCGACCAGATCCTGAAGAACGCGGACCTGGCGATGTACGCCGCCAAATCCGCCGGACGCCGCACCTATCGCTTCTTCGAGCCGGAGATGGACGCCAAGGTCCGCGAACGGCGGCAGCTCGAGATCGACCTGCGCCACACCATCGCTCATGGCGGCCTCGAGGTCTACTATCAGCCCTGCCTCGCCCTGAAGGACGACCGCATCACCGGCTGCGAGGCGCTGGTGCGCTGGCGCCATCCCGAACGCGGCATGGTGTCACCGGCGGAGTTCATCCCGATCGCCGAGGACACCGGCCTGATCAACGAGATCGGCGAATGGGTGCTGGCGACCGCCTGCCGGGATGCCGCGACCTGGCCCGACGACATCCGCCTCGCCGTCAACGTCTCGCCGGTGCAGTTCAAGAGCGGCACGCTGGCGCTCAAGATCATGGCCGCGCTCGCCGCATCCAACCTCCCGGCGAGCCGGCTCGAGCTCGAGATCACCGAGGCGGTGCTGATCCGCGACGATGACACCGCGCTTGCGATCCTGCACCAGCTCCGCGCCATCGGCGTGCGCATTGCGCTGGACGATTTCGGCACCGGCTATTCCTCGCTGAGCTATCTGCATCGCTTCCCGTTCGACAAGATCAAGATCGACCGTTGCTTCGTCGACGACATCGCCGGTCCCGACGGCTCCGCCAGCATCGTGCAGGCCGTCGTCAACCTCGCGGCCGCCCGCCGCATGACCACCACGGCCGAGGGCGTCGAGACCGAGGAGCAGCAGCGCCTGCTGCGCGCGCTCGGCTGCTCCGAGATGCAGGGCTATCTGTTCAGCGCCGCCAAGCCCGCCGACAAGATGCAGGATCTGTTCGCGCTGCATCGCAGCCGGCTCGCTCAGCGCGGCGGCAGCGAGGGCCGGCGGCGCGAGGCCGGTTAGGCCTCCGCCGCGCCCGCCGCGCTTGACGATCATCTCAGGCCGAAGTATTTCCCCGCCTGCAGTCGCCGCAATGGCGCTGCCGTAGGCGTTACCGTCATCCAACGCGTCCTTTGTCGAGAGGATCCCTGCAGGGAGTTCTCGATTCACGAGACGCCACGGTCATGCCTCCACTCCTCCCGTTTGTAGACGCTTCCCCCGTTCGAGATGTCCACTCCGGCACGCGCGTGCCGCGATGGCGGCTATCTTGCCGGAGGGCTCGCCTCGAGGACCTCCAGAGCTGCCGTGGCCTTTTCCAACCGAAAGGCAACACCATGCAGATGACTGGCAACACGATCCTCGTCACCGGCGGCACCAGCGGCATCGGCCGCGCGCTCGCCGAGGCTTTCCCGAGCTGAGACGACATCTCCAAACGAAATCACCCGGAAGCGGTCATCCACTCCCGGGCGATCGATCTGCGAAAGATCGTAAAGCCTAGTTCGGCACCGTGGCCTTTGCCGCGGGCTTGGCGGCGACCGCATTTGCGGTCTGGCCGTGCAGGAAGTCGTAGGCCGCATGCAGCGCCTTGTCGTCCTTCTCTTCCGGCGGGACGTAGGATTGCGATCCGGTCTGCTCGGTGCCGTCGGCGGCCTGGAGATGACCGCGCATCTGCGACTCCGCCATGGTGTCCATCCGGCCCTTCAGCTCCGGCGGGACGTCCTGGAGGATCTCGATGTCGGGCGCGATGCCCTGGGCCTGGATCGAGCGGCCCGACGGCGTGTAGTAGCGCGCCGTGGTCAGCGCCAGCGCGCCATTGCCGGTGCCGAGCGGGATGATGGTCTGCACCGAGCCCTTGCCGAACGAGCGCGTGCCGATGATCGTCGCACGCTTGTGGTCATGCAACGCGCCGGCCACGATCTCGGAGGCCGAGGCCGAGCCGCCGTTGACCAGAATTACCAGCGGCTTGCCCTTGGTGAGGTCGCCGCCATGCGCGGTGAAACGCTGGGTCTCTTCCGGATTGCGGCCGCGGGTCGAGACGACCTCGCCGCGCTGCAGGAAGGCGCTCGACACCGACACGGCCTGGTCGAGCAGACCGCCCGGATTGTTGCGCAGATCCATCACGTAGCCGACCAGCTTTTCCTGCGGCACCTGCTTGGAGATCGCGGCGATCGCCTTCTTCAGGCCGTCGGTGGTCTGCTCGTTGAACGAGGTGACGCGGATATAGCCGATGTCGCCGTTCTCGACATGGAAGCGCACCGGGCGGACGTGAATGATCTCGCGCTTGATCGCGACATCGAGCGGCGCATCGGCGCCCTTGCGCACGATGGTGAGCTTGGTCTGGGTATCGACCGGGCCCTTCATCTTGTTGACGGCCTGCTCGAGCGTCATGCCCTGCACGGCCTCGCCGTCGATCTTGCTGATGAGGTCGCCAGACATGATGCCGGCCTTGGACGCCGGCGTCTCGTCGATCGGCGAGACCACCTTGACGAGGCCGTCCTCCATCGTGACCTCGATGCCGAGACCGCCGAACTCGCCGGAGGTGGTCTCCTGCATCTCGGTCCAGGCCTTGTCGTTCATGTAGCGCGAGTGCGGATCGAGCGACGTCACCATGCCGGTGATCGCGCCTTCGATCAGCTTGGCATTGTCGGGCTTCTCGACGTAGCTCGCCTTCACCCGCTCGAACACCTCGCCGAACAGGTTGAGCTTGGAATAGGCATCGTCCGCGCCTGCCGCCGCCCTCGCCGCCCATAGTCCGCCCTGCGGACCGGATACCAGAAGGGTCAGACACACTCCGGTGAGCGCGCCCAGGGGGAACAGCAGGGATTTCCGCATGTAGTCTGACCTTTTTCGCTTGGGGCTTGGGGGCGCCATGCAAATGGCGATCCACGCCGCTTCTCACAATACCATTCAGGTTTCTTCAAGGCCGGTCTGCAACGCAGGCGCGGTACGTGCAAAAATCCCTTCGTCCCGGCCTAAACTTTTGGCAACGTTCCGACACCGCCCTGTACCAAAGGCGGGAATCGTCGGGCGGCCCGTGCTTCGCAGCTATGCGATTTTAGGATGGTTTTGGAGAGGCGGACGGGTTAGGCGATGACACAAGACTTCAAATTCTCGGGAGGACAACAATGAACGAAGCGCCCCGCATCCGGCCGGAACGGAATGTCGAACTCGGTGCCAGCAACGAGACGTTCCAGAATCTGCATGAATTCATCCGGAAGGCGCGCGCCAACCTCAACCAGAATGCCTGGGACTATATCGTAGGTGCCGCCGAGACCGAGACCACGATGCGCCGCAACCGCATGGCGCTGGACGAGATCGCCTTCCGCCCCCGCGTGCTGCGCGACGTCCGCAAGGTCGAAGGCTCGGTCGAGCAGTTCGGCCGCAAGATGCGCCTGCCGGTGGTGCTGGCCCCGGTCGGCGCGCTTGAGATCTTCGACCCGGATGGCGCTGCGAGCGTGGCGCGCGCCTGCGGCACCTTCGGTGCGGCGCATATGCTGAGCTCTGTGTCCGAGCCCGGCCTCGAGAAGACCGCCGAGGCTGCCCCCGACGCGCTGCGCCTCTATCAGCTCTATGTGCGCGGCGACGATGCCTTCGTCGCCGATGTCGTCAGCCGCAGCGAGAAGAACGCCTATGCCGCCTTCTGCCTGACCGTCGACACCGCCCATTACAGCCGTCGCGAACGTGACATCGCCAAGCGCTACGTTCGTGAAAGCCGCCTGCGCGCCACCGGCGGCGACTACCAGAAGGGCCTGGAGTGGCGGACGGTCAAGATGATCAAGGACAAGTTCAAGATCCCGCTGATCCTCAAGGGCATCGCCACCGCCGAGGATGCGCAGATCGCGGTCGATCACGGCGTCGAGTGGATCTACGTCTCCAACCATGGCGGCCGCCAGCTCGACCACGGCCGCGGCGCCATGCATGTATTGCCCGAAATCGTCGATGCCGTGAAAGGCCGCGCCAAGATCATGGTCGATGGCGGCATCTGCCGCGGCACCGACATCGTCAAGGCGATCGCTGCCGGCGCCGATCTCGTCGGCATCGGCCGGCTGCAATGCTGGGCACTGGCGGCCGCGGGCGAAGCCGGCGTCACGCGGATGCTGGAGCTGCTGGAGGACGAAGTGCTGCGCTGCCTCGGCCTTCTCGGCGCCACCTCATTCGCCGAGGTCAACAAAGCCTGCCTGCATCAGGCCACCGCAACGAACGCGCCGAGCGTGTTCAGCGCGTTCCCGCTGTTCGACCACGACCCTTACCGTTACTGACTTGCCGGTACTGAGGAAAGGATCCAGGTGACCTCGCTCTCTCCCGGCAGCGCCGATGCGCTTCTGTTCGATCTCGGGCGCGTGGTGCTCGACATCGATTTCTCCAAGGCGATCGCCTGCTGGGCGAGACATGCCGGCTGCAAGCCCGAAACCATCGTCGCGCGCTATGTGCGCGACAGCGAGGCCTATCGCCTGCACGAGGTCGGCAAGATCAGCGACGCGGACTATTTCGCCTCGCTGCGGGCTTCGCTGGGAATTGCCATCTCGGATGCGCAGTTCCTGGAGGGCTGGAACGCGATCTTTGCCGGCGAGATGCCTGACATCGCCGAGCTGTTGCCGCGTGCGGCCAGGCAGATGCCGCTCTACGCCTTCTCCAACACCAACCGGCCCCACGTGGACCATTTCTCGAAGGAATATGCCGGCCTGCTCGGCCATTTCCGCGAGCTGTACCTGTCGTCCAGCATCGGCCTGCGCAAACCGGACGCCGAGGCTTTCGACCATGTCGTGGCCGCGATGGGGGTGCCGGCCAGCCGCATCGTGTTTTTCGATGACCTGGCCGAGAACATCGAAGGGGCACGGGCGCGGGGGTTGACCGCCGTGCACGTGACCTCGCCCCGCGACGTCGGCGATGCCCTGACGAAACTGGGGATTTGAGCGGGATCTCCTGCCGCTCAACGCGGTTCCCGGAACCGGCTTTTGCGCAAATTGGGGAACCAAATCACTTTGTGCATTTTTGTACAAAGTTCCGGGAACGGAATCCCCGGTTCCGGACTCTAGAGTCCGTTGGGAATTCTACATCGGACGCAACTGACGTGTTGGGCAAAACCTACCTTACCAAGCAGGCCTCTCTGCTGATGAAGTTCGCCAGAACCACTTCGGATTCTGAGCTGTCCGCCAAGCTGATTAGCAAGGCCGCCGACCTCAAATCCCAGGCAGACCCGCTGCCCGACAAGGATCAGGGCCCCGCCGCCCCCGATGTCAGTCCGAGCGGATCGGCAGGGAGTTGACCGATGCTGGCCGTGGCGCTCGTCATTCTCGTGCTTGCCATGGCCGTCCTCTTACCGGTCTGTATCGCCTTCCGCATCATGCCGCGAAGGACCTGACCTTCCATCTTTCATGACAATGCAGGCGAACGCAGGATGAATCATCCTGCGCCACGGTGTTTTGCCTCTGCGCCCCCACTCGGCTAGAACTCTCGCCGCCGATTTGGCCGAACGTGCTCAGCAGGAGTTCTCACCCGTGGCCCTGATGCCGGTATCCGACGCGCTTGCCGCCGTGCTCGCCGGCGCGGAGCCCCTGCCCGAGGAAATGGTTGCCCTCGATCAGGCCTTTCACCGCGTGCTCGCACGCGACGTCGCGGCGCGGCGCACGCAGCCGCCGGAGGCGATGTCGGCGATGGACGGCTACGCGGTGCGAGCCGCCGACGCGGCAACGATCGATTCCCAGCTGACGATCATCGGCGAGGTCGCCGCCGGCCGGCCTTTTGCGGGATCCGTCGGCGCCGGCGAAGCGGTGCGGATCTTCACCGGAGGCGTCGTTCCCGCCGGCGCGGATGCCGTCGTGATCCAGGAGGATACCGTCGCGGACGGCAAGCGCATCACGATCAAGGAAGCAGCCCATCCCGGCCGCCACATCCGGCGTGCAGGCGTCGACTTTGCCGAGGGCGACGTGCTGCTGCGGAAGGGAGCCAGGCTCATCGACCGCGACCTGGCGCTTGCCGCCGCGATGAACCATCCGCAGCTTCCCGTCAGCCGCCGCCCGAAGGTTGCCATCCTCGCCACCGGCGACGAGCTGGTGATGCCCGGCGCAACGCCCGGCCCCGGCCAGATCGTCTATTCCAACGGTTACGCCCTGCACGCACTGGCCCGCCAGGAGGGCGCCGATACCATCGACCTCGGCGTTGCCGCCGACACGCTGGACGCCACCACCGCCGGCATCCGCCGGGCTCGCGAGAGCGGTGCCGACGTCCTGATCACGACGGGCGGCGCCTCGGTCGGCGACCACGATCTGGTGCAGCAGGCGCTCAAGGCCGAGGGCATAGCGATGTCGTTCTGGAAGATCGCGATGCGGCCGGGCAAGCCGATGATGCACGGCCGCATCGGCGCCATGCGCGTCATCGGCCTGCCCGGCAATCCCGTGTCGTCCTACGTCTGCGCTTTCCTGTTCATGGTGCCGTTGATTCGCGCGTTGTCGGGTCGTTCGGTGATTCACCATCGGCGCGAACGTGCCGTGCTCGGCCGCGACGTCGGCGCAAACGACGTGCGCGAGGACTATCTGCGCGCGCGCCTTGAGCTGGCCGACGACGGCACGCCGGTCGTGCTCCCCGTCAATCATCAGGATTCCTCGCTGCTTGCGAATCTCGCTGCGGCACAGGCACTTCTCGTGCGCGCGCCGTTCGCGCCCAAGGCCGAAGCCGGCTCGCCTTGCGAGGTGCTGCTGCTGCCGGTCTGAGCGCTGTCAGCACACGTGTTCCGCGAACTTTGCCGCGTTCACGGTAAATTAAGCAGTTGCGGAACATGTATCGAACATATAGTGTCCGTTCATGATTTGTTTCGAGCATGTAGCGGCTTATAGCTGATCTCAGCGTCTCGGAATCGAACGACATCAACCGGGGGATTTTGGTCGAGATGTTAACGCGCAAACAATACGAGCTCCTGCGATTCATCAGCGAGCGATTGAAGGAAAGCGGCGTGCCGCCCTCCTTCGACGAGATGAAGGACGCGCTCGATCTGCGCTCGAAGTCGGGCATCCATCGCCTGATCACCGCGCTCGAGGAGCGCGGCTTCATTCGCCGCCTGCCCAACCGGGCGCGCGCCATCGAAGTGATCAAGCTGCCCGAGCTGCAGGCCGCCGCCGGCAACCGCCGCGGATTCACGCCGAGCGTCATCGAAGGCAATCTCGGCAAGGTCCGCACGACATCCAGCCCGCCCGCCGACGAAGGCGAACGTCCCGTCGCCGTGCCGGTCATGGGCCGCATCGCGGCCGGCACGCCGATCGAGGCGCTGCAGACCCGCAGCCACACCATCAGCGTACCGCCCGACATGCTCGGCTCGGGCGAGCACTACGCGCTCGAAGTGCGCGGCGATTCCATGGTGGAAGCCGGTATCCTCGACGGCGACATGGCGCTGATCCAGCGTAACGAGAGCGCCGACACCGGTGACATCGTTGTGGCGCTGATCGACGACGAGGAAGCCACGCTGAAGCGCTTCCGGCGCCGCGGCGCCTCGATCGCGCTCGAGCCCGCCAACGCCGCCTACGAGGTCCGCATCCTGCCGCCGAACCGCGTGAAGATCCAGGGCAAGCTGATCGGCCTTTACCGGAAGTACTGAGCATGATCCGGCCCACGAGGGCCGCGAGAGCGCAAAGTGCGCAGCGGTCATCCGGACGGATCATGGTCGAACACTAGGCGAGAGCGCATCCGCGGCGTCGCGGGTTGGCAACCGAGCCTCAACGATTGGAGCGGATCATTGTCCGCTCCGGCTGGATAGTCTTTCTGGTTCTGCACAGATTATCCGGCCACCTCTCCGGCGCTACATCCCCGGCACATCGCGCGGAGCACGCATCGCTCCGCAAGGGCTTTGTGAAACCGAGGAGACAACCATGCGCAAGATCGTCCTGAGCATCGTCGCGATGGCACTGATCACGGCATCAGCGTCGCAAGCCGTCGCTGCACAGACGCATCACGTCCGCAAGATGGCGACGGCGAGTGATCAAGTCCGCAACGCCCGTGCCGCCCTTGCACAGCCGTCGCAACCCGTCTGGCAATATTCCGGCTGGTCGGCGCCGGCCGGACGCTGACACACGCTGCCGAAATGCACGGGAGCGGACTTTGTTCCCAATGAGAGCGGGAAAGATATTGTGATGGCGGCCTGCGGACCCAAGCCGCAGATTTGCCTACAACCAAGCAGACGCTTGCAGGCTTCCACTCTGATAGAGGCCTGCGCCTCGACAAGAGACGCGGGTTGCTATCTTCGAATGAGGAGCACCCCGATGTGTGACTACAGCCTGCACGCCGTTGCGACGCGTCCCGCGGAAGTCGGCGAGACCATCGTCACGACAACATTCCGCGGCACCTCGACGCGCGGCTTCGCTTCCGAAGCCGACATGTCCGTCGCCGTATGTCTGCTGCCGGGAACGGAGCTCGCCTTCGCCGACAACGTCCGTTACGACAATCGCTGGATCTGGACCCGCACCATCAACTCCCGGGTCGGCAAGTTCGGCAAGATCGATCCGAACATTCCGGACCGCCATCACGATGCGATCGAATTCCCCGACGGCAAGTACGTGCTGGTGACACAGCTCGTCGAGGGGCAGCGCGCAACCGTGCTGCAATTGCCGGTCACCCAGCCGCTTGGCGAACGTGAGCAAAAGCCGCAGACCATTGCCGACAGGCCGACGATCACCCGCCTGCCGATCGGCTGAATGGACTGCCCCGGCCGCAGGTCGGGGCCCGATTGAAATCGCCATCGCCGGCCGTGGCCGGCGACGTGGTGTTGCTTGCGACGTCCGCAATGAGGTCCGCCGGGATCATCCGCCTCACCTCTCCGTCGCACGAAGTTTGCGCGCTCCTGCCTGAATTTTGAACGTCCGTTCCGCAGGCAAATGCCCGATGCTGGCAGCAGCTCGAGGCGGCGGACACGTTCGATGAAGACCTTCATTCGCGTCGTTGAACTCTGGGTGCCCGACCGGACGCGGATGCGGCTGGCATTCGGCGGCGGCCTCTATGGCGAAGGGCTGTCCGCGTTCAGGGCCGTGAGCGAGGCGCTGAGCTTCGGCTATGACGAGGGTCTTCCCGGCAAGGCCTGGGCCTGCGGCCATCCCGTGATCCTCACCAAATTCGCGAACTCCTATTTCAGGCGGACCGAGCAGGCGCTCGCGGCCGGCCTCACCTGCGGCGTCGCGGTGCCGGTGTTCGCAGGCGAATTCCTGCAAGCGGTCATGGTGCTGTTCTGCGGCGACGACGAGGCGCATGTCGGCGCGGTCGAGCTTTGGCACAATGACCCCGATACCTCTCATGAGATGGGGCTCGTCGACGGCTACTATGGCACCGCCGACATGTTCGAATTCAACTCCCGCCACACCCGGTTTCCGCGCGGCTTCGGCCTGCCCGGACGCATCTGGAAGGCCGGCCTGCCGCTGATCATCAAGGACCTGCACAACGCCAGGAGCTTTCTGCGCTGGGAAGACGCCGCCGAGGTCGGAATCAATCTCGGCGTCGGCATCCCCTATCCGGCCGGCACGCAGACCTGGGTGCTGACCTTCCTCTCCGCGCAGGCCACCCCGATTGCGCGGCGCTTCGAGATCTGGGTGCCGAACGAGGCCCGCTCAGCGCTGGTCTATTCTGCCGGCGACTGCAGCGCGCAGACCGACCTCGCCGCGCTCTATGCGAACACATCAATTGCCAAAGGCGACGGCAGCATCGGTGGCGCCTGGGCCACCGGCATGCCCGCGCTCAACGACGATCTCGCGCATGACCATTCGGTCGCCGCCGCCGAAGCTCGCGCAGCTGGTCTCGGCCAGATGGTGGCCCTGCCGGTGATCGGCAGCGCCGGGCTCGACGCCGTGCTGGCCTGGTACCTCTAGGCGATCCGTTCAATCGTCGGCCTGCAGGTCGGCCTCGGACGGTGTCGCATCTTTATTCCGGGGGGCCGGCGGCGCGAGGCTCGCGCCGAAATCAGCCTCGCCGGCCGTTGCCGGCGCCCAGGGACGATCAGCGCCTCTCGCCTTCACCGCCTGGATCGCAAAGCCGTCGCCCCGCCGCGTCAGCGCCAGCCCGCCCTGCGCGGCAAGACGCTGACGATCCACCACCATCGCCGCGCAATCCGGCGGCGCCGGCCGCGCCGTCACCACCAGCGCGGCGCGGCTGCAATCGTCCGCCAGCGCGTCGATGCGCAAGGCCAGCGCGACGAGGCGCCCGTCGGCGAGCGGCGCCACGCAGCCGGCCTCGTCGCACGACACGCCGTCGGCGAGCGAGGGGCTGCCGGCATCGCGCGGATCGGCGTCGGCCGCCAGCCACTCCTTCAGCAGGAAGCTATCCTTCCCCGCCCGGATCATGTGGAGGCGTCCGTCCCTGCCCCGCACCGCGACGCTCTGGCCGTCCCCGGCGATCAGGACATCCGGCGCCCGTGCCGTCAGGCCCCAGAGGATCGCCGCCAGCAGCACCAGCCCGCCCGACCAGCGCAAGGGCGTGCGCAGCAGCCCCATCACAATGATCCCGAGGCTTGCGGCAATCAGCGGCGCGATGCCGAACGCCGGGATGCGTCCGACCGCACCGGGCAGCGATGCCACCCAGCGCGAGACCATGACCATCCAGTCGATGCCGATCCCCATCAGCCACCAGAACACGCCGTCGAGCCCGAAGGGCGCGGCGAGCAGGCCCAACAGGCCCGCCGGCATCACCAGCGCGGAGACCACCGGCATCGCGCCGAGATTGGCGAGCACGCCGTATGGCGTGACGCGGTGGAAGTGGAAGGCGGCGTAGGGCGTGGTCGCGAGCCCTGCGATCAGGGAGGCCAGGAACAGCATCGCGATCTCGCGGCCGCCCCACATCGCGATGCGCGCGGTCGCGGAATGGTCGGGCGAGGCGAACAGGTTCGGCATGCCGATCTGCACCAGCGCCACCAGCCCCAGCGTCGCCGCGAACGACATCTGGAAGCTCGGATGCACCAGGGCTTCCGGCGCGACCGCAAGCACGATCAGCGCGGCCACGGCCAGCGTCCGAAAGGTGATGGCGCGGCGATCGACCATGACGGCGATCAGCACCACCGCTGTCATGAAGAACGACCTTTGCGTAGCGACCTCCGCCCCCGACAGCAGCAGGTAGAACGCCGCAGCGGCCAGCGCCGCGGCTGCCGACCATTTCTTGATGGGAAAGCCGACCGCCAGTCCCGGGATCAGGGCCAGCAGCGCGCGCACCGCGAAGAACACGACGCCGGCGACGACGGCCATGTGGTAGCCGGAGATCGAGAGCACGTGGCCGAGCCCCGAGATGAACATCGCGTCGTTGACGGGCGCGGTGATGGCATCGCGGCGGCCCGTGAGCAGCGCGGTCGCGATCGCGCGGTTGTCGCCTTCGAGCGTTGCGCGGATGCGTGCATCGATCGCATCGCGCAGGCCCTGCATGAAGGCGGCGTAGCGCAGCCGCAAGCCGCCGGCATCCGGCGGCACCGAAGCCGTGATCGCGCCCATCACGAAGCCGGAGGCACCGATGCCCTGGAAGAACATGTCGCGCGAGAAATCGTAGCTGCCGGGGCGCACCGGCGAGATCGGCGGCAGCAGCCGTGCCTTGAGCTGCACGAAGCTGCCGACCTCGGGCGCGGTGCCCTTGCGCACCGACAGGCGCACGCGCTCGAGCTTGACGTCGCTGCGCTGGGCCTCCATCGCGGAGACACGCAGCACGAAACGGTCGGTACGCTCGCGGAGGTCACGCGTCTCGACGAAGCCCGACAGCGAGACCGAATAGAGCGGTTTTGCCAGAACGGTGTGCGCAATGCGCGCCGTCTTCCAGGTCGCCACCGCGAAGCCTGCCGCGACCGCCGCGATCAGAAGCGCCGGCGCGAACATCCGGCTCCGTCGCAGCACGACCGCCCCCAGCATGAGCGCGATCGCCGTTGCGGCCACGATCCACAACACCGGCTCGTGGTCGGCAGCGAAGTAAAGTGCGATGCCGCCGCCGAACGCGACGGGCACCCAGGGCAACAGCCGCCCGGCGCCGGCTTCGGCGCTGGCCCATCCGCGGAGCGTCTCGGTGAGCGAGGGCCAGAGGCCGGAGCCCGCCGGGGCAAAGCCGCCGGCCGTGGCGGACCGGCCCGTCGGCCAAGTCCCCGCGATCCCTTGCGAGACACGCTGCGGCCGGCCCGGCTCCGCCATTCCCTTGGCAACCCCTGCGATACGCGACAGGGGCGAAGGCTACCGGAACGTGTAGGCCGGCGAATAGCGGTACAGATCAGGAACGAAGAGGATGCGGCCTACTTTTCCTCTTCCATGGTCACGGCGACATCCGCCTTGGCCGACAGCCGAACCTTGTTGCCTTCGACCCCGGCGACGAGGCCCTTGTCGATGAAATGATGGTGGCCCTTGTGGCTGCCCTCGCCGCTGTCCTTCTTGGTCAGCTTGATGCGATTGCCCTCGACCTTGTCGACAGTGCCGACATGAACGCCGTCGGCGCCGATGACTTCCATATGCTCTGCGATGTTCTGCATGGTGGGATCCTTGTTGGGATCCGCCTCAACGCGCGGGCAGGAAGTTGGTTTCTAGCTGTCATTCCGGGGCGCGACGAAGTCGCGAGCCCGGAATCCATCATCACGAGTCGGGTTTATGGATTCCGGGCCTGGCCCTTCGGGCCTTCCCGGAATGACCGAGCTGACGGAACAGCGCTACGCGTCAGATCAGCGGCGCCTTCGCCGAGGCGTGGTGATTGACGATCTTCCAGTCGCCGTCCTCGCGGATGATGACCCAGCTCATCTTGACGACGAGGTCGTCCCGCTCGCCGGCGAGGTCGAACGTGATGGTGGCGCCCATGTTGATGAGGTCGGGGCCGGCCTGCGCTGCGTTCACCTCGGAAAACGCCGCAGCCGGCTTGCGCCAGCGCGGCAGGCCGTTGAAGTAATCGGCAACGCCGTCCCGCCCCCGATAGAGCTTCGGGTTGGAGCCGAAGAAGAACGCGTTCTTCGCATAAAGCCGCGACAGCGCGGCACCGTCGAGCGTGGCGAAGCCGGCGCACCATTTCGCGATGATGGCGGAAACGATGGCGTCGGCTTCACTGCTCATATGCCCTGCCCCTTGTCAGCCCCTGTCAGCCCTTGGCGACTTCCTTCGCGAACGTGTCACGCAGTCCGATGGTGCGCGAGAACACCGGCTTGCCCGGCGTCGAGTCCTTATCGCGCACGAAATAGCCCTGGCGCTCGAACTGCATCGGCTCGGTCGCATTGCTCTCGGCCACCGATGCCTCGATGCGCGCGTCCGACAGGATCTCCAGCGAGTTCGGATTGAGATCGGCCGCGAAGTTGGAGGCGTCCGGGCTCGGATTGGCGAACAGCTGGTTGTAGATGCGGATCTCCGCAGGCTTGGACGTCGCCGCCGGCAGCCAGTGCATGGTCGCCTTGACCTTGCGGCCGTCGGGCGCATTGCCGCCCTTGGTCGCGGGATCGTAGGTGCAGCGCAGCTCCACCACCTCGCCCTTGTCGTTCTTGACCACGCCGGTGCACTTGACGAAATAGGCGTAGCGCAGCCGCACCTCGTTGCCCGGCGACAGGCGGAAGAACTTCTTGGGCGGGTTCTCCATGAAGTCGTCCTGCTCGATATAGAGCTCGCGGCCGAAGGTGATCTTGCGCGTGCCGGCGCTGGGATCGTCCGGGTGGTTGATCGCCTCCAGCTCCTCGGTCTGCCCTTCCGGATAGTTCTCGATCACGACCTTGAGCGGCCGCAGCACGCCCATGCGCCGCTGCGAGGTGCGGTTCAGCTCCTCGCGGATGCAGAATTCGAGCATGCCGACGTCGACCACGCTGTTGGCCTTGGCGACGCCGATGCGCTTGACGAATTCGCGAAGCGCCGCCGGCGGCACGCCGCGGCGGCGCATCCCCGCCACGGTCGGCATGCGCGGATCGTCCCAGCCCGCGACATGGCCGTCGCGGACGAGCTGGGTCAGCACGCGCTTGGACAAGAGCGTGTAGGTCAGGTTGAGCCGCGCCATTTCGTACTGGTGCGGCTGCGAGGGCACCGGCAGCTTCTCGATGAACCAGTCGTAGAGCGGCCGGTGGTCCTCGAACTCCAGCGTGCAGATCGAATGCGTGATGCCTTCGATCGCGTCCGACTGGCCGTGCGCATAGTCGTAGCTCGGATAGATGCTCCACTTGGTCCCGGTGCGCGGATGGTGCGCATGCAGGATGCGGTAGAGCACGGGATCGCGCAGGTTGATGTTGCCCGAGGACATGTCGATCTTGGCCCGCAGCACGCGCGCGCCATTCGGGAATTCACCGGCCTTCATGCGGCGGAACAGGTCGAGGTTCTCCTCCACCGAGCGGTCGCGGAACGGCGAGTTCTTGCCGGGCTCGGTCAGCGTGCCGCGCGCAAGTCGGATCTCCTCCTGGGACTGGTCGTCGACATAGGCGAGCCCGTCGCGGATCAGCTTCTCCGCCCATTCGTAGAGCCGGTCGAAATAGTCGGAGGCGAAGAACAGGTTCTTGCCCCAGTCGAAGCCGAGCCAGCGCACGTCGGCCTGGATGGAATCGATGTATTCCTGCTCTTCCTTGACCGGGTTGGTGTCGTCGAAGCGCAGATGGCAGCGGCCCGGAAACTCCTGGGCGATGCCGAAATTCAGGGCGATCGACTTGGCGTGTCCGATATGCAGGTAGCCGTTCGGCTCCGGCGGGAACCGGGTCACGATCTCCTTGTACTTGCCCTGATCGAGGTCGGCCTGGATGATGTCACGAATGAAATCGCGCCCAACCTCAGCTGCCACCGGTTCTGTCATTACGAAAATCCTGTAGGGAAATCAGCGGTTCTTCTGCCAAATTCGCGTGCCCACGCCAAGGCCTTAAGCGAGCTCACAAGCCGTCCGCCGCCGGGCTTTAGTTATGCTCCGGTCCTGCTATACACCACCGCCTCCAATGCATAGGCCCTGCCAAGAATGACCGATTCCGTCGTCACCCGCTTTGCCCCCTCGCCGACCGGCTTCCTCCATATCGGAGGCGCCCGCACGGCGTTGTTCAATTGGCTTTTTGCCAAGAAGCATGGCGGCAAGATGCTGCTCCGGATCGAGGACACCGACCGGGAGCGCTCCACGGAGGCCGCGATCGGCGCCATTCTCGACGGCCTGAAATGGCTGGAGCTCGGCTGGGACGGCGAGGTCATCTACCAGTTCAGCCGCGCCGCCCGCCACCGCGAGGTCGCCGAGCAGCTGCTCGCCGACGGCAAGGCCTATCGCTGCTACGCCACCGCCGAGGAGCTCGCCGCCATGCGCGAGAAGGCGCGCGCGGAAGGGCGCACCCGCCTCTATGACGGCATGTGGCGCGACCGCGACCCGGCGACGGCGCCTTCCGACGTCAAGCCGACCATCCGGTTGCGGGCGCCGCAGACCGGCGAGACCGTGATCGAGGACCAGGTCCAGGGCCGCGTTGTCTGGCAGAACGAGAACCTCGACGACCTCGTGCTTTTGCGCGGCGATGGCAACCCGACCTACATGCTCGCGGTGGTCGTGGACGACCACGACATGGGCGTCACCCACGTGATCCGCGGCGACGACCATCTGATCAACGCCGCCCGCCAGAAGCAGATCTACGACGCGATGGGCTGGGCGCTGCCGAGCATGTCCCACATCCCCCTCATCCACGGACCGGACGGCTCGAAACTGTCCAAGCGGCACGGCGCGCTCGGCGTCGATGCCTACCGCGCCATGGGTTACCTGCCGGCCGCGCTGCGCAACTATCTCGTCCGCCTCGGCTGGAGCCACGGCGACCAGGAGATCTTCTCGACCGAGGAGATGATCGCGGCATTCGACCTCGCCAGCGTCGGCCGCGCCGCCGCCCGCTTCGATTTCGCCAAGCTGGAGAACCTCAACGGCCACTACATCCGCCACGCCGACGATCAATCACTCGTGAAGATGTTCGAGGACGTGCTCGACCACGTCGTGCCGAGCCGCGACGATGTTAAGGCGAAGTTAAACGACACCACGCGGGCGCAGCTGCTGAAGGCCATGCCGGCCCTGAAGGAGCGCGCCAAGACGCTGATCGAGCTGATCGACGGCGCCTACTTCATCTTCGCCGACCGGCCGTTGCAGCTCGATCCCAAGGCGGCCGCCCTGCTGACGCTCGAGAACCGCAAGCTGATCGGTCAGCTTCATTCCGCGCTGGAGAAAGTCGAGACCTGGAGCGCCGCTACGGCTGAGGCTGCGCTGCGTACTTTTGCCGAGGAAAATAGTCTCAAGCTCGGCGCGGTGGCCCAGCCCTTGCGGGCGGCACTGACCGGACGGACCACGTCGCCTGGTATATTTGAGGTTTTGGACGTGCTGGGACGCCAGGAAAGCTTGGGGCGGCTTAAGGATCAGTCTACGACGTAAGTAGGCCATGAGCAGACCATGGCTGCCATGATCTTGCAGCGCACACAGCAATAATATACCCATCTCCCCGTACATTCTGGAACATCCGGCCTGCCCCCATAACCTCCCAAGGGGCCTCCGGCTCCGGCCCGTTTCACCACACATCGGGGACCTCTGATGGACGCAAAACCAGCCAACAAGACCGCCACGCTGACGGTCGGAAACAAGAACTACGATCTCCCGATTCACAGCGGCAGCGTCGGGCCGGATGTCATCGATATCGGCAAGCTCTACGGCCAGTCCGGCCTGTTCACCTACGACCCGGGCTTCACCTCGACCGCGAGCTGCCAGTCCAAGATCACCTATATCGACGGTGACGCGGGCGTGCTGGAATACCGCGGCTATCCGATCGAGCAGCTCGCCGAGAACGGCGACTTCCTGGAGACCTGCTATCTCCTGCTCTACGGGAACCTGCCGACCGCCGCGCAGAAGAAGGACTTCGACGACCGCGTGATCCATCACACGATGGTGCACGAGCAGATGGCCCGCTTCTTCCAGGGCTTCCGCCGCGACGCCCATCCGATGGCCGTCATGGTGGCTTCGGTCGGCGCGCTCGCCGCGTTCTATCACGACTCGACCGACATCAACGATCCGAAGCAGCGCATGATCGCTTCCATGCGCATGATCGCGAAGATCCCGACCCTGGCGGCGATGGCCTACAAGTACACGGTCGGCCAGCCCTTCGTGTATCCGAAGAACTCGCTGTCCTTCGCCGAGAACTTCCTCAACATGTGCTTCGCCGTGCCGTGCGAGGAGTACAAGATCAACCCGGTGCTGGCTGACGCGCTGGACAAGATCTTCATCCTGCACGCCGACCACGAGCAGAACGCCTCGACCTCGACGGTGCGTATCGCCGGCTCCTCGGGCGCCAACCCGTTCGCTTGCATCGCCGCCGGCATCGCCTGCCTCTGGGGCCCGGCGCATGGCGGCGCCAACGAAGCCGCGCTCGCGATGCTCGCCGAGATCGGCACCGTGGACAAGATCCCCGAGTTCATCGCCAAGGTGAAGGACAAGAACTCGGAAGTCCGCCTGATGGGCTTCGGTCACCGCGTCTACAAGAACTACGATCCGCGCGCCAAGATCATGCAGAAGATGTGTCACGCCGTGCTCAAGGAGACCGGCCATGGCGACGATCCGATGCTGAAGGTGGCGCTCGAGCTCGAGAAGATCGCGCTCAGCGACCAGTACTTCATCGACCGCAAGCTGTACCCGAACGTCGACTTCTATTCGGGCATCACGCTGAAGGCGATGGGCTTCCCGGTCTCGATGTTCACCGTGCTGTTCGCAGTTGCCCGCACCGTCGGCTGGATCAGCCAGTGGAGCGAGATGATCGAGGATCCGCAGCAGAAGATCGGCCGTCCGCGCCAGCTCTACACCGGCGTCACCCGCCGCGACTACGTCGCGATGAAGGACCGCAAGTAAGTCTTAGCCGATACGGCTTTTTCAAACGGCGCCATCTTCGGATGGCGCCGCTTTTGTTTGTACGATGACCTTGTAGGATGGGTAGAGCGAAGCGAAACCCATCAGCTTCGTTCACTCGGACAGGCCTTGATGGCTTTCGCTGCGCTCTACCCATCCTACGGACTACGAAAGGGAGAGAACCTCATGCTCACCGGAAGCTGCCTCTGCGGAAACGTCGCCTACCAAGCCGATGCCTCTCCGAGCATGATCGTACATTGCCATTGCCAGACCTGCCGCAAGACGCACGGGTCGGCCTTCTCGACGGTCACCAACGTTCCGCGCGATCGGTTTCGCTGGACCAAGGGCGAAGAGCTATTGCGCGGCTTTGAGTCTTCCCCCGGCAAGACGCGTTACTTCTGCTCGCAATGCGGATCGCACATCGTCGCCGCACGCGATGGCAGGGACACGGTGCTGCTGCGAATGGGCTGCCTCGATACCGAGATCGCGGAACGTCCTGAAGTCCATATCTGGCGATCCGACGCCGCTAATTGGTACGACCCGAAGGACGACATTCCGGAATGGGCGGAAGGCCGGCCGCCCACGGCGTAGCCAGGTCTTGTAGGGTGGGCAAAGCGCAGCGTGCCCACCATCTCTCGCGATGCGGACAGAGACCGTGGGCACGCTTCGCTTTGCCCACCCTACGAAGCCGGTTCGCGCCCAACCCAATCTTGCTGCCGCGCACAACAACAAGTCAGTCCGTCACAGCGGCGATCGCTTGACAGCCGAAATGCTCCGCGCGCATTCTTACACTAAGTAAGAATGACGACAGGGATGGAAATGCCGGAGCAGCCGAGAAGTCGGCGGCAGACGCGCGCCGCCATTTTGACTCATCTGCTTCAGTCGGGCGGCTCGTTCCGCCCGCCGCTGGCCAAGGCCGTTCGCCTGTCGGAAGCGAGCCTGTCGCGCATCCTGTTTGATTTGAAGGCCGAAGGCCTGATCGAGGAAGTGCGGCGCCCTGCCCCTTACGTCGGCGGCCCGACCGGTCTCGTGTCACTTGACGGTTCGGTGGCCCTCGCGGCCCTCGAGCTGAACAGTCAGTGGCTGACCCTGGGCGTCGGCAGCCTGTCGGGCGAAATGCATTACACCGAGCGCGTGCCGCTGCCGAAGAAGCCAGCCGTGGAGACCGTCGGCCGCCTGTTCCGCGAAGCCCTGGGCCTGCTGCGCGACTGGACGCGCCGGCGCCGCATCACGCTTGCGCAGATCGGCATCACCATTCCCGGCCTCGGCCGGCTGAGCGAATTCGGCAACCCGATCATTCCCTGCGACGTCGAGCAGATCGGCGACATGGTCGCCGAGCAGTTTGCGGACGTTCCCGTCGCCTTCACCAATTCGGTGGTCGCGCATGCCACCTTTCATCGCTGCCGGACGGAAGACTATCCGTTCAGCGATGCGCACCTGTTCGTGTTTGTCGGCCAGGGCGTCGCGGGGACGTGGATGGGCGATCCGATCGAGGAGGACGCGCTGCAGCCGGTCGAGCTCGGCCACATGGTTTTCGGACCCGGGGGGCCGCGTTGCCGCTGTGGCCATCTCGGCTGCGTCGAAGCCTATACGTCGCTGCCGGCATTGGCCGAGCTGCTGCGAGTGAGCGAAGCGGAACTGCTTCAGCTCGGGAGTGAATGGGTGACAACGATCCCCCTGACCTCGCGGATGCGCCAGGAATTGCGCCAGCGGCTGTTCAGGCTCGGTCTCGCCATCGGCAACACACTGAACGTCAAGCCGTGCCGCGGCGTTGTCGTCAGCGGCTGGCCATCGCTGCTCGCCGAAGAGGATCGGAAAGCGGTGATCGACGGGATCGACGCCTGCCTGCTTGGCGGCCGCAAGCTGGCGCAGGTGTCCCTCGCCTTCGTGCCGCCCTCGACCGGCAATGATCCGCAGGCAGCGCTGGCCTTCGCCGCCTTTTGTCTTGCCAGCCGTGGCGGCATGCCCGCTGCCTCGACGGAGGCCGCCTGACATGCCCTGAGCCTGCGGCTTCAACGCGCCAAGAGAGTTCACACCGGGAGGAACTGCCATGCCGATCACAACAACAAGGCGTCGTCTGCTTGCTGGATCCGCCGCCGCGCTTGCGCTGCCGGCCTTTGCCCGCGCCCAGGGCGCGGCCAAGCCGCGCCTGACCGCGATCTCGCAATGGTCCGCGGGCAGCGACGGAGCCGCCATCACCGCGCTCGGCAAGAAATTCGAGGAGAAAGGCGGCGTCTGGCAGCACTCGCCGGTCCCCGGCTTCACCACCGAGATGATGAACAAGCTGCGCGCCCAGATCATCGCCGGCGATCCGCCGGCTTGCTCGCAGCTCAAGGGCCCGGAGATCGCGGCCTGGTCGAAGATCGCTCCGACCGTCGACCTCGACGCGGTCGTGGCGGCTGCCGGCTATGAGAAGGTCGTCGCGCCGGACCTGGCCAAACTGCACAAGCCCGCGGGCAAGTGGATCGCGCTGCCGTTGCAGATCTACAGCACCAACATGCTGTTTCTCTCCAAGCGCGCGATGGACAAGGCTAAGGCCGACAATATCCCCGTCACCTGGGCCGAGTTCAACGATCTCGCCGAAAAGATGAAAGCAGGCGGCGTCGCCTATCCCGTCGCCAACGGCGGCACCCGCCCCGATGACGGGCAGAAGTTCGAGGCCGCTCTGGCCGGCATCAGCCCCGCCGTCTATCGCACTGCCATCATGAATCTCGACGAGAAGGCGCTGAAGGCCCCCGAGATCAAGGCCGCCTTCGCGCAGGTCCGCAAGATCGCCGACTGGATGGACCCCAATGTCGGCGCCCAGCATTTTTCGACCAACCTGAAGCGCTTCGTCGACGGCGACATGGGCATGATGATCATGGGCGGCTGGGCCCAGGGCGTGCTGCGCAACGCCGGCTTCAAGTTCGAAGACTTCATGATCGCTCCCGGCCCGAGCGACAATGGCAAGCCGGTGTTCCTGCTGAACGCCGACGCCTTCATCTTCTGGCAGCGCAAGGAGGCGGACCTGCAGGCCGGCCAGACGCTGATGGCCCAGCTCGTCATGGATCCGGCGATCCAGACCATGTACTCGCAGATCACGGGATCGATCCCCGTGCGCACCGATGTCGATCTGTCCGGCGAAGGCTGGTCGGACGGTCAACGGCGAACCGCAGCAGCCCTGAAAGACGCGATCGCCAGCAATCAGGCCGTCCTCAGCCTTGCCCACAACATGGCGCAGGAGAACGGCATGACCGCAGCCATGATCGACGTCATCACCGAGTATGTGAAGAACAAGACCATCAAGCCGGAGCAGGCGGCGACACGCCTCGCCGAGGCCGTCGAGAGCGCACGTTGACGATCGCGGTCTCGACAAGACCGGGCCGGCCGGCGGGGTCTGAGATGATCCGCCGGCTGCCCGAAATTCTCACGATCTGGGTGCCGCTGCTGTTGTCCGCCGCGCATCTCATTACGTTCACGCTGTGGACGATCTGGATCTCGTTCACGCCATCCACACTGGTCCCCGTGACGGGCTGGGTGGGCTTGCGCAACTATTCCGCGGTCGCGGCATCGCGGAACTGGCAGATCGCCTTCGACAATCTGCTGCTGTTCGGCAGCGCCTTCGTGCTGCTCAGTCTGGCGACCGGCCTGATCCTGGCGATCCTGCTCGATCAGCGCATTCGCTGCGAGAATTTGCTGCGCTCGATCTTCCTCTATCCCCTGGCGGTGTCGTTCGTCGTCACCGGCACGGTCTGGAGCTGGCTGCTCAATCCCGGCCTCGGCATCCAGAAGCTGGTCCACGACCTCGGCTGGACCTCCTTCCGGTTCGACTGGCTGATCGACCGCGACATGGCGATCTGGACCATCGTCATCGCCGCGATCTGGCAATCCTCGGGCTTTGCCATGGCGCTCTTCCTTGCGGGCCTCCGTTCCGTCGATGCCGATTTGATCAAGGCCGCGCAGATCGACGGTGCCGGTCCGGTCCGGATGTACCGGCGCGTCATCCTGCCGACGCTGTGGCCGATCACCATCACGGTCATCGTCATCCAGCTGCAGTTCGCGATCTCGACCTTCGACCTCGTCCGCGCGCTCACCAATGGCGGCCCTGGAATCGCGACGCAACTGCCGGCGCTCGTCGTCTACGACCTGATGTTCCAGCGCAGCCTGCTCGGACGGGGAGCCGCGGCGGCCGTTCTCATGTTGCTCATTCTTCTTGCGGTGCTGCTGCCCTATGCGGCGTGGCGCTATGTCCAGCGGCGGCGGGCGATCCATGCGTGACCGCAGCTTCGCATCCAGCCGGATCCTGATCTACCTCATCGTGTCGCTGGTTGCGGCCGCATGGCTCGCGCCATTGGCCGTCGTCGTGCTGAATTCGCTCCGCACCAACGAGGAGATCGCGCAGGGCTCGATGATCGGCTGGCCGCAGCATCTGGCCTGGAGCAATTATGCCGCCGCCTGGAGCGGCTTCTGCGTCGCCGAGACCTGTGCCGGCATCCGGCCGTACATGCTGAACTCGGCGCTCGTGACCATTCCCGCCACGATTTTCTCCACCCTGCTCGGCGCGGTCGCCGGTTATGCGGTTTCGCTCTGGCGCTTTCGCGGCGACAGCTGGATCTACGGCATCGTCACGCTCGGCATCTTCCTGCCGCAGCAGATGCGCCTGCTGCCCTGGACCATCGTTCTGCGCGACACCGGCCTGATGAACACGCTGACGGGCCTGGTCCTGATCCACACGATCCAAGGGCTCTCATTCACTGTCCTGTTCTGCCGCAACTACTATGTTGCCATCCCGCAGGAGCTGATCAGAGCCGCGCGCATCGACGGCGCCGGGTTCTTTCGCATTTTCTGGCGCATCATCCTGCCGCTCTCGCCGCCGATCCTGGTCGTCACCGTGATCTGGCAGTTCACCCATATCTGGAACGAATTCCTCTATGGCGTGACGTTCACGACCGGTCAGCAGCAGCCGGTCACCGCCGCGCTGATCGCGCTCTCCGCCGCGGTCGCCGACATCCCGCAGCATGGCGTGCAGAGCGCCGCGGTGATGATCGCCGCCCTGCCGACGCTGCTGATCTACCTGATCGGCGGCAAGTACTTCGTACGCGGCCTGACCGCGGGGGCCGTGAAATGATGGATTTGCCATGGCAGCATTGAGCATTCGTAGCCTCTCGAAGCGCTACGCCAATCTGGAGGTGCTGAAAGGCATCGACCTCGACATCGAGAGCGGCGAGTTCACCGTGCTGGTCGGCCCGTCCGGCTGCGGCAAGTCCACGCTGCTCAACATCGTCGCCGGATTGGACCACGCCAGCGCGGGCACCGTGGAAATCGGCGGGCGCGTCGTCAACGACGTCCCGCCGAAGGACCGCGACATCGCCATGGTGTTCCAGTCCTACGCGCTCTATCCGTCGATGACGGTGCGCCAGAACATCACCTTCGGCATGGAATGCCGGGGTGTCGCCAAGGCCGAGCAGGAGAAGGCTGTCGCGAATGTCGCAAAGCTGCTCCAGATCGAGCCGCTGCTCGGCCGCAAGCCGTCGCAGCTCTCGGGCGGCCAGCGCCAGCGCGTCGCGATGGGCCGGGCGCTGGTGCGCGATCCCCTGCTCTTCCTGTTCGACGAGCCGCTCTCCAATCTCGATGCCAAGCTCCGCGTCGAGATGCGGATGGAGATCAAGCGCCTGCACCAGCGCATCGGCGCCACCATCATCTACGTCACCCACGACCAGATCGAGGCGATGACGATGGCGACGCGCATCGCCGTGATGCATCGGGGCGTGGTGCAGCAGTTCGCCGACCCCGACACCGTGTACCGTTATCCCGCCAATTTGTTCGTCGCCCGCTTCATGGGCTCGCCGCCGATGAACACCGTGCCCGCGCGGCTCGAGGCCGATTCCGGCGGGCCGGTGGTCGTGATCGGCGCCGGGCGGCCCGACGAGGTTCGCCTGCGCCTCCGGGACTATGATGCCGCAGCCCCCTATGTCGGCCGCGACGTGGTGTTCGGGATCAGGCCGGAATGCATCGCCGAGGGCGAACGCGTGTTTTCCGGCGAAGCGCCGATCGTCGTCAACGCACCGGTGGAAATGGTCGAGCCGACCGGGGCCGAGACCATCGTGCTGCTGCGGCTGGGCGGCGAGCCCGCGCAGGCGCGCATCTCCCCGGACGTCCGCCCCGCGCCGGGCGAGGTGGCGCCCTTCGCGCTCGACACCCGCCGCATCTGCCTGTTCGACCCCGAGACGGAGCGACTGATCGCATGACAAGAACGAACTATGCAGGCCTCGCGGATCGCGTGGTGTTGATTACCGGTGGCGCCAGCGGCATCGGTGCCGCCTTCGTGCGCGCCTTCGCCGGTCAAGGCGCCCGCGTCGCATTTCTCGACATCGACGAAGCGGCGGGCGCTACGCTGGCGGCGGAGGTTGCGGCCGCGGCCGGGACTGCGCCGCTGTTCGTGCCCTGCGACCTCCTCGACATCGACGCCTTGGGCGCCGCGATGGCGGAGGTGCACCGCAAGCTCGGGGCCGCCGCGGTACTCGTCAACAACGCCGCCAATGACAAGCGCCATGTGCTCGCGGACGTGACGCCCGCCGAGTTCGACTGGACGATCGGCGTCAACCTCAAGCACGTGTTCTTTGCCGCGCAGGCCGTGGTCCCGCAGATGCAGGCGCGCGGCGGCGGCTCGATCATCAACATGTCGTCGATCGCCTGGATGCGTGGCGCCCCGGCGCTGCCGGTCTATGCCGCGGCGAAGGCCGCGATCGTCGGCTTCACCAATTCGCTGGCGCGGTCGGTCGGCCCCGACCGCATCCGCGTCAACGCGATCGCGCCGGGCATGGTGATCACCGAACGCCAGCGCCGGCTGTGGTATCCGGACGAGAAGGTCATCGCCGAGTTTCGCACCCGTCAGGCCGTCCCCGATGCGGTGACGCCGGAGGACATCGCCAGAATGGCGCTGTTTCTCGCCTCCGACGAGAGCCAGCGCATCACCAGCCAGTGTTTTCGGGTGGACGGCGGCTTGGCCTAACGGCACCGGAAGTATCGTAGGGTGGGCACGCTGCGCTTTGCCCACCCCTACGAGAACATCTCTTACCGCCGCCCCTTCCGCATCGTCGCCAGCACCACATCCGCAGCGAGCACGCTTGGCGATTTGTTGCCGGTCGACATGATCCGGTCGAGCCGGGCGAAGGCATCGACCTGCCGCTGGCGCAGCGGCGTGTCGGTCAGCACCTCCGACAAAGCCTGGGCAAGCTTCTCCGGCGTGCAGTCCTCCTGCAAATATTCCGGAATGACGTCCTCACCGATCACGAGATTGGCGAGGATCACCGAGGACACGCGGATCGCGCGGCGCAGGATGAAGGCCTCGATCGCGCCGACGCGATAGGCCGTCACCATGGGAATGCCCGATAGCGCAAGCTCCAGCGTCACCGTGCCGGATTTAGCCAGCGCAGCGTGCGCGACGCGGAAGGCGGCGCGCCGCTCGGCCTCGCCGATCACGATCTGCGGCTTGACCGGCCAGCTCGCAATGCCTTCGCGCACGGTGGCCTCGAGATGCGGCATGGTCGGCAGCATCAGCTCGAAGGCGCGCCCCTGCCCCTGCAACTGGCCGAGCGCCGCGCCAAACACGTCGAGATGATGCCGGATCTCGCTGCGGCGGCTGCCGGGCAGCACCAGCAGCACCGGCGGCTCACTGTTGCGGCGCGCCTGCTCCTCCACATTCGGCCGCAGCGCGGACAATTGCTCGATCAGGGGATGGCCGACATAGCTGCACGGCGGCCCGCCGAGCTTGCGGTATTCCTCCGGCTCGAATGGCAGCAAGCCCAGCACATGATCGACATAGCCGAGCATGGTCCGCGCCCGTCCCGGCCGCCAGGCCCAGAGCTGCGGCGAGACATAGTCGACGACCGGGATCGCGGGGTTCTTCGCACGCACACGGCGGGCGACGCGATGGGTGAAATCCGGACTGTCGATGATGACAAGCGCGTCGGGCGCAGCCTCCAGCACGGCGTCCACGGTCCCGCGGATCAGCCGCAGGATCTTCGGCAATTGCTGCACCACTGCGGCGAAACCGACGATCGACAGCTCCTCGATCGGAAACAGCGTCTCCAGCCCCTCGCGCGCCATGGTGCGGCCGCCGACACCGACGAACTGCACGCCGTCGCCAAGCCGCTGGCGCAGCACCTTCATCAGCGCACTGCCGAGCCGGTCGCCCGATTCCTCCGTCGCGATCAGGAATATCTTTCGCTGGGGATCGCGGGTCTGCATCACGCAGGCAGGCCGATGACGAAGAGATATCTGGCGTCGGCAAGCGCGATCATCGCCTGCGGCTCGGCGGCAATGGTGTTGCCGGCCATGACGGCAATGCCGGCAAGGCCGGCCTTCGCCACACCCTCGATGGTGCGCGGGCCGATCGTCGGCAGGTCGAAGCGCAGGTCCTGCCCGCTCTTCGGCGCCTTCACCAGCACGCCGCGGCCCGTGGCCGCGCGGATGCGCCCCTCCTCGCGCAGGCGCGCGACGCGCGCGAGCAGCGCATCGGTCCCCTCGATGTCCTCGATCGCCACCACGTGGCCGTCGATCACCACGGCAGCCTGGCCGATGTCGAACGGACCGAGCGCCATCAGCACTGCGCGCCCGCGCTCGATATCGGCCTTGGCGTTGTCGTTCGGCCAGGCGCGGCTGATGCAGCCCTCGGGCATCAAGAGGTCGGGCGCGACGTCCTTGATGCCGACCATGCGGAAGCCGTCCTGCTCGAGGATGCGGCCGACGCCGGAGAGAAGATGGTCGTCGCCGCCGCGAAAGGCGCGGATGACGTTGCCGAGCAGGCGCAGCGTCTTCATGTCGAAGCGGATCTCGGACAGCGAAGGCCGCACCAAGGTGCCGATGAAGATCAGGTCGCGGCAGCCCTCCTCGCGGAACAGCCGCATCGCGCGGCCGAGCTGGCCGACCGAGATCCAGCGGTGGCGGAATTTCTCCACCCGCGCCGGATCGCAGGCCCCGCGGAGCGGAAACAGCACAGGGGTGATGCCACGCGCAGCGAGCGAGTCGGCCACCGCGAACGGCATCGCCCCGCCGCCGGCGACCACGCCGACCGGCGATGAAATCTCAGGAGCCGCCGATGTCATGTCCGCGGCCATCCCGGGTTCACTTCGCGATGGCGGGAAGACAGAGCGGGCGCTTGCCCTTGCCGATGAAGTCGAGGATTTCGGCGATGGCGGGATCTTCTCCCGCCAGCGGCCGCGCCGCCTCCAGCCGCTCGGCGAACGTGCCGGGCCCGTGGAAGAGCTTCTGGTAGAAGCCGCGCACCGTCGCCAGCCGCTGCTTGGTGAATTTACGCCGCTTCATGCCGATGAGGTTGAGACCCTCGAGCACGGCGTACTGGCCATTGACCAGTCCGAACGGAATGATGTCATCGCGGACGCCGCAGACGCCGCCCACCATCACCTGCGGCCCGATCCGGGTGAACTGATGGACCGCGGACAGGCCGCCGATGAACACGAAGTCGCCGATCTCGCAGTGACCGCCGAGCGTTGCCGACGTCGCAAAGATCACGTCGTTGCCGACATGGCAGTCATGGCCGACATGGCTGCAGTTCATGAAGTAGCCGCGGTCACCGACCGAGGTGATGCCGCCGCCGGCGACGGTGCCGGCGTTCATGGTCACGGACTCGCGGATGGTGCAGCCCGAGCCGATCGTGAGCCGGGTCAGCTCGCCACGATAGCTGAGCGACTGCGGCGGCGTACCGAGCGAGGCGAAGGGATAGATCGTGCAATCGTCACCGATCGTGGTCTGTGCCGTGACGTGCACATGCCCGATCAGCTTGCAGTTCGCGCCGATCACGACATTCGGGCCAATGATGCAATAGGGGCCGATCTCGGTGCCCTCGCCGATCACGGCGCCGTCCGCGATCCGTGCGGTGGGATCAATCTTGCTCATCAAGCAATCTAACTCGTCAAGAAGGTCTGATTGTGTGTTGAAGTCGTTAGGTTTTCCGCTGGTTAGCGCGACTATGCCCGACCTGTCCAGTGACGTATCATCTCGCCGTGTTTCAAGTGCCGGATGAGGTCACCGTCCCGGCCCTTCAACGAGTTCATGTGGAGCTTGAAGTCTTCATGGTCAGGGCCCTGGCAATCCTGCTCGCTCAGTTGGCGACGGCGCCGATCGTGTCCGAGACGGTCGAGACCGCCGAACATCGTCGCGTCGATCTCAAGACCTTCGACTGCCGCGACATCACCCGCAGCACGGTGCTGCAGCGGGTCTGCTACGACCCCGCGCAGCAACACCTCATCGTCGTGGTGAACGGCGCCTATGACCGCTATTGCGGTGTGTCGGCAGACACCGTCGAACGCCTCCTGGGCGCCCCGTCCATGGGCCAGTTCTTCAACCAGACTATCAGGCGCGATGTCGCCGCCAGCCGCTACGCCTGCCCCGGTCGCCACGCGTAGCGCGCCCGCGGACGCGTCCTGCGCAGCTGATCTTGCTCGGAGCCACTTCGCTCGAAAGCCCTCAGTCCGTCAGCATGGCGCCGACGTCGGCTTCGGCTACGACCGTCCCGTTGACCTTGGCATCGCCGTGAAACCACCACATGGCCTTGCGGCGGCCGAGCGAGCGCATGTGATACTCGATGGTATCGCCCGGCAGCACGGGCTTGCGGAATTTGCACTTGTCGATGGTGAGGAAATACACCGCGCGCGGCTTCTCGGTGCCCTCGACCGACTTGATGCCGATCACGCCCGCCGTCTGCGCCATCGCCTCGATCATCATCACGCCGGGATAGACCGGGCGTTCGGGGAAATGCCCCTGGAAGGCCGGCTCGTTGAAGGTGACGTTCTTGATGCCGATGCCGCTGTAATCGGCCCGGATGTTGATCACGCGGTCGATCAGGAGCATCGGAAACCGGTGCGGCAGCGTCTGGAGGATCGCGTTGATATCCACCAGCTCGAACTTGATAGGCGATTCCTCCGTCATTCCCGTCCCTCGTCCTTCGGCTCGGCCTTGCTGTCCCGCACCAGGCGCTCCACCGCGATAATTTCCTTGAACCATTGCTTGGTCGGCTTGGCAAAGAAGCCACCCCAGCGACCGTTCGGCGGGATGTCGTCCTTGACGCCGCTCATCGCGGTGACTTGGGCTCCGTCGCCGATCTTGAGGTGGTTGTTGATCCCAACCTTTGCTCCCAGCGCCACGTTGTCCCCGATCGTCAGGCTGCCCGCCAGCCCGATCTGGGCCGCCAGCAAGCAGTTCCGGCCGATCGTCACATTGTGGCCGATCTGGACCTGATTGTCGATTTTAGTGCCCTCACCGATCACGGTGTCACGCAGAGAGCCACGGTCGATGGTGGTGCCGGCACCGACTTCCACGTTGTTCTGGATCAGCACCCGGCCGGTCTGGGGCACTTTCAGATGACCCTCAGGGCCGAAAAAGATGAAGCCATAGCCGTCCTGGCCGATCGAGCAGCCGGGATGGATCAGCACGTTATTGCCGATCAGTGCGCACTGGATGGCCGTACGGGCGCCGACATTGCAGTCCCGGCCGATCTTGACTCCGGGGCCGAGGACCACGCCGGCGCCGATCACCGTGCCACTGCCGATCTCGACGTCCGGACCGATGACGGTCAGCGGTTCGACAATGACGTCGTCCTCAAGGCGCGCCGATGGATCGATGATGGCCGACGGCGCAATGCCGTCGGTGCCGGTCCAGGATTGCGGTCGCAGCGCGTCGCTATGCCATTCTCGGGCAATCCCCACGAAGGCGCGGAACGGCTGCTTCGCCCGCAGCACCGCCACATGCGCGGGCACCTGGGCCTCGAAGCGCGGACTGACCAGGCAGGCCCCCGCTTTGGTTGCCTTGAGCTGATCGACGTATTTGAGGTTGTCGAAGAATGCCAGATGCATCGGGCCTGCTTCGTCGAGCGAAGCCAAGCCGGTGATGATATGGCCGCCCCTTGCGGGGTCGACCAGCTCTGCCTCGGTCAGCGTGGCAATCTCGGCCAGCGCTGTGGCAGGCGGCTTTGTGAAGAAGATCGGCTGCGCCATTCCACCCCGTCGCGGTCCGGCTTCGGCATGAAGCGGCAAGGCCGCATCATGCCTCATCTCTTGGACTGGCACGATCCTTTTCGGAAACCGGCTCCAACGATCCCGGATCGTGCCGTGCTGATCGCGTTAGAACGTGGTGCCGCCGCCGAACCGGAACTCCTGCGTGCGGTCATACTTGCCCTTGGTGAGCGGAACCGCGTAGTCGAAGCGCAGCGGACCGAACGGCGACTGCCAGATCAGGCCGACACCGACCGACGAGCGGACGACATTGCCGTTGTCATACACCAGGCCAGTACACGTCCCGGCCGTGGGCGGGTTGATGGTCGACGGCGTGCAGTTCGAGTTCCTGGGCGTGGTCATTTCGTTCGTCAGCGACCACGTCGTCGGTCCCTGATAATCGAAGAGGCCACCGGCATCGGCATAGACCGCGCCCTTCAGACCCACCTCCTTGGGCAGGAACCAGAACGGCATCTGCAATTCCAGCGAGGCGCCCCAGTACTTGGTGCCGCCGAGCGCATCCTGCGTACCGAAGGGGTTGAGGTCGCGCGGACCGATACCATTCGGGGCAAAACCGCGGACGAGGTTCGGGCCCATCTGGAAGTGGTCGAGCATGCGCAGGTCGCTGCCCATCTTGGTCAGGATACCGCCCTGCAGATGGACGAGGCCGACGATGTCCGAGACCAGCGGGGTGTAGTACTTACCGTCCGCGACGGTCTTCAGATAGGAGACGTCGCCGCCGACGCCGGCGAAGTCCTGCCGGAAGTCGATGAGCAGACCGTCGGACGGGTTCTTGTTGTTGTCCAGCGTGTTGTAGCTGAGCGTATAGCCGAGCGCCGAGGTCAGGGTCTTGCCGTTGGCAAGCTCCTTGCGGACCGGCAGCGAAGCTTCGCCGTCGCTGTAGCAGCCGAGGCCGTTGGTCGAGCTCAGGTCCGGAACGCCGCCATTGGAGTTGACGAAGGCCGGGCTCGGATTGAACGCCGCCGAACCGACGACGTTGTTACAGTTCGCCAGGTAGTACGGCAGCGAGATTTCCTGCCGATAGATCGAGTAGCGCACCTGGAGCGCCAGATCTTCACGCAAGGAGAAGCCGAGGCGCGGCGAGAAGCCGAGCGTCTTGGTGCCGTAGGAGATGTAGCTGTTGGACTTCTGCTCACGCTGATAGAGGTCGAGACCCAGCGCGACGCGGTAGTCGAGCAGATACGGCTCGACGAACGACAGCGAATAGCCGCGCGCGTACTGGCCGTAGGTCACCGCCGCCTTGGCGAACAGGCCGCGGCCCAGCAGGTTGCGCTCGGAGACCGACACTTCGGCCAGCGCGCCGTCGGTCGTGGAATAGCCGCCCGAGATCGAGAAGTCGCCGGTCGACTTCTCTTCCATGTCGACGATCAGGATGACGCGGTCGCTCGAGGAGCCGGGCTCCGTGGTGATCTTGACCGACTTGAAGTAGTCGAGGTTCTTCAGGCGCCGCTCGGCACGATCGACCAGCGCGCGGTTGTAGGCATCGCCTTCCGAGATGTCGAACTCGCGGCGGATCACGTAGTCGCGCGTGCGGGTGTTACCGCGCAGATTGATGCGCTCGATATAGGTACGCGGACCCTCGTCGATGTTGAAGACGACGGACACTGTGTGCGCCTCGAAATTGCGGTCGCCGCCGGGGCGGACCACGGCGAAGGCGAAACCACGGCGCGAGGCCTCGATCTGCATCTCCTCGACCGACTTCTCGACCGATTCGACGTTGTAGAGCGACCCGACATTGACGCGCGAATAGGCGCGCATCGAGGACGGATCGAAGTTCGGAATGCTGGTACGGAAGTCGACCGCGCCGACGCGGTATTGCGAGCCTTCCTCGATCTTGAAGGTGACGTTGAAGCCCTTCTTCTCCGGATCGTATTCGGTCAGCGCGGCCACGACCTGGACGTCGGCGAAGCCGTTCTTGAGATAGAAGCGGCGCAGCAGGTCGCGGTCGGCCTCGACGCGATCGGGATCGTAGATGTCGCCGCTGGCAAGGAAGCTGAGAATGTTCGATTCGCGCGTCTTGATGACGTCGCGCAGGCGGTAGGACGAGAACGCGACGTTGCCGACGAAGTCGATCGACTTCACGCCGGTCTTGGCGCCTTCGACGATCGTGAAGATGAGGTCGACGCGGTTGTTCGGCTGCTCGATGACTTCGGGCGTGACGCGCACGTCGTAGCGGCCGGAACGGCGATAGATTTCGGCGATTCGCAGCGTGTCGGACTGCACCATGGCACGCGAGAAGGTTCCGCGCGCCTTGGACTGGACCTCGCCGGTGAGCTGCTCGTCCTTGATCTTCTTGTTGCCTTCGAAGGCAATGCGGCCGATCACCGGGTTTTCCACCACGGAGACAATGACCTGGCCACCCGGGCCGCGATTGATCCTGACGTCCTGGAACAGGCCGGTCTCGATCAGCGCCTTGAGGCCGTCATCGATGGCGCCCTGGTCCAGGCGGCCGCCCGGACCCGGCTTGAAATAGGAGCGGATCGTCTCCACCTCGACGCGGCGATTTCCTTCGACCGAAATCGACTGAACGGTCTGAGCGAGCGCAGACGAAGACACAAAAACAGCCCCAACCGGGGCAACCACCGGCGCGCCGAACATGATCAGGGTTGCGAGCAAGCCCCCCCGGAGTCGCAGTCCAAACTTCATGCGCAACGCGCCCTTATCATTCCGTGCCAGACCCAACCCCAACGCCGGTCCGGAGATTCCCCAAGTTCAGGCCGCTTGTAGCCAATTTCGCTCACGCCGCAAACGGCCGAAAGCGCCGTAATTTCAATTTCATTCCAAGACGTTGCTGATCAGCAACGCCACAAAAAAGCCCCTATCAGGAAGCTGCCATCCGAAGGATGTCGTTGTAGGTGGCAAACACCATCAACATCAGCACCAAACCCAGCCCGATTCGGAACCCCATCTCCTGCGTCCGCTCCGACAGCGGCCGGCCGCGGACCACCTCTGCCGCATAGAACATAAGGTGACCGCCATCCAGCAGCGGGATCGGGAACAGGTTCAACAGGCCGATCGATACCGACAGAACCGCGCAGAGGTTGATCACGAACTGGAACCCGGCGCTGGCCGCCTGCCCCGACATTTTCGCGATTCCGAGAACGCCGCTGACCTCGTTGGGATTGCCGTTTCCGACGAACAGCGAGCCGAGGAACTTGAAGGTGCTGGTGATGATGAACCAGACCTGCTCGACGCCGATCTTGAGCGCTTCGCCGACACCCACCGGCGCGGTCGAGGCCTCACCGGCCTGCGACTTGTGCTCGACACCGAGCACGCCGACCTTGTGGCTGTTGCCGAACGGATCCTTGCGCTCGAGCAGCGCCGGGGTCGCGGTCAGCGACACGATGGCCCCGTCCCGCTTGACCTGGAACGCAAGCGCCGAACCGGCATTCATCGCAACGATTCGCTGCATGTCGGCAAAGCTCTCGATCGGCTTGCCGTCGATCTGGACCACGACGTCCCCGATCTTGAAGCCGCCTGCGGCCGCCGCACCGTCGGCGACGACACCGTCGACGCGGGCGATCGTGCTGGGCTTGCCGTAATACAGGGCCATGCCGGCGAAGATCAGCGCGCCCAGGATGAAATTGGCGATCGGTCCGGCCGCGACGATGGCTGCACGCGGGCCGACCTTCTTGTGGTGGAAGCTGCCGGCACGCTCCTCGGCCGTCATCGCCGCCAGCGACTCGGGCGACGGGGTCGAGGCCTCGCTCTCGTCGCCGAAGAACTTCACATAGCCGCCGAGCGGGATCGCCGAGATCTTCCAGCGGGTGCCGTGACGGTCGTTGAAACCGATCAGCTCAGGTCCGAAACCGAGCGAAAAGGTCAACACCCGAACGCCCGCCCAGCGCGCGACCAGGAAATGGCCGAGTTCATGGAAGAACACGACGATGGTCAGGACGAAGAGGAAGGGAACTGCGTAACCGAGGAGCCCATGGCTCAACGTATTGAAACTATGGACAAAAAAGTCGATCATCGATATCCCTCATCCAGCGCCGCAAGGCCCTGGCCCCGAACCAACTAGGATGCCTTTAAGGCAATTTGAGGCAATAGGGCGGCGGCTCTATTTCGAGCAACATGGTCAACAGATATTGCATCATCCGCTGATGTCATCGGGGCCTGGTTCCCGCTGCGGATCCAGTCGTCCAGCGTCGCCTCGACCAGCCGCGCAATGGCACCGAACCGGATCTTGCCGGCGATGAAGGCGGCGACCGCGACCTCGTTGGCCGCGTTGTAGACCGTCGTCGCCCCCTTCCCCGTCCGGAGCGCGTCGAAAGCCAGACGCAGCCCGGGGAAGCGCTCGAAGTCCGGCGCCTCGAAGGTCAGCTGGCCGATCTTGGCGAGGTCCAGCTTGGCCGCCGGCCCCTTGATGCGGTCGGGCCAGCCGAGGCAGTGCGCGATCGGCGTGCGCATGTCGGGGGCGCCGAGCTGGGCCATCACCGAACGATCGGAGAATTCCACCATGCCGTGGATGATCGACTGCGGATGCACCAGCACGTCGATCTCGTCGGGCGAGAGCGCGAACAGATAGGAGGCCTCGATCACCTCGAGCCCCTTGTTCATCATCGAGGCGGAGTCGATCGTGATCTTCTGGCCCATGCTCCAGTTCGGATGCTTGAGCGCCTGCTCGAGCGTCGCCTGCTCGATATCGGCCGGCTTCCAGGTCCGGAACGGGCCGCCCGACGCCGTGATGATGACTCGGACGAGTTCGTCGCGATTGCCCGATGCCAGCGCCTGGAACAGCGCGTTGTGCTCGGAATCGGCCGGCAGGATGCAGGCGCCGGCTTTCGCGGCGCGCTGCATGAAGAAATCGCCGGCGCAGACGAGACATTCCTTGTTGGCGAGCGCGACATGCGCGCCGCGATCGACCGCCGCCAGAGCCGGCTTCAGCCCGGCCGCGCCGCTGACCGCGGCCATCACCCAATCGGCCGGCCGCGCACCGGCCTCGATGACAGCGCTTTCGCCGGCGCCGCATTCGGTGCTCGTCCCCGCAAGTGCAGCCCTGAGCTCACCGAGCTTCGAGCTGTCCGCGATCGCAACGAAGCGTGCGTTGAATTCCTTCGCGAGTTTGGCCAGCGCCTGCACATTGCTGTTCGCCGTCAGCGCCTCGACGCGATAGCGCTCGGGCGAAGCGCGCAGCAAATCCATCGTGCTGTCGCCGATCGAGCCGGTGGCGCCGAGAACCGTGACGCTGCGAACGTCGGACGCAGCAAGCCTGTTATTACGCAATGGGACTGCGCTCATATCCTCACCAAACCATAAGACCGCTTCCGGCGCTATGCACACCGTGACGGAGAAAGCCGATAATCAAGGCCACCAAAATGGCCGCAACAAAGCCGTCCAGACGGTCCATAAGCCCGCCATGGCCGGGAATTAAGTGACTGGAATCCTTGACGCCGAACCGCCGCTTCACGGCGGATTCGAAGAGGTCGCCGAGTTGCGACACCACCGAGAGCACGGCGCTGACGAGCAGCAGCGGGACCGCCTTGCCGATCCCGCAGGCGGCAAAGCCGGCGGCGACCGCAAGGCTCGCGGCAAAGCCGCCGAGGGCTCCCGCCCAGGTCTTCTTCGGGCTGACCCGCGGCCACAGTTTCGGCCCGCCAAGGCCGCGGCCGGCGAAATAGCCGCCGATATCGGTCGCCCACACCACCAGCAGCACGAACATCAGGGCGGCGAAGCCGTTGACGAGATCCTTCCGCACCAGGATCGAGGCCAGCAGCGCCGCCGACGCATAGGCAAAGCCGGTCCCGGCCCAGACGAACCTGCCGCGCGCGATCAACATGATGATCGCCCCACCGACGCAGCCGACGACGATGGCCGTCTTGAGCGCGCCGGCGGCAACGCACAAGCCCATCATCGCGATGACGATCGTCCCCGCCCCGGTCAGCGCGGTCGAGCCCGCCCCGACCACCATCAGCCATTCCGCAAACAGCCCGATCGACACCAGGGTGACGAGCAGCGCCCACAGCCAGCCGCCGGCATAGGCGATCGCAATGGTCACCGGCGCCAGCACCAGCGCTGCGAGGACTCGCATCACGAGGTTGCTCGGGGCGGGCTTGGCGCCCGCTTGTGCGGTGTCGGATTCGCTCACGAGGCGGTTTTCGCGACCAGGCCGCCGAAACGGCGCTCGCGCCTGGCGAATTCGGCGATCGCGCCTTCCAGCGCTGCCTTGTCGAAATCGGGCCAGTGGATCGGCACGAAGACGAGCTCGCTATAGGCCGCCTGCCACATCAGGAAGTTGGAGAGGCGCTGCTCGCCGCTGGTGCGGATGATCAGATCGGGATCGGGAATGTCGGGCGCATCGAGATGCGCACCGAGCGTCTCGGCGTCGATCGTGGCGGGGTCGCGCTTGCCTTCCGCGACTTCGCGCGCAAGCTTCTGCGCCGCCTTCGCGATCTCCTGGCGCGAGCCGTAGTTGAAGGCAACGACGAGCGTGAGGCGCGTGTTGTCGCGCGTCAGCTCCTCGGCCTCGTTGAGCAGCGCGCAGATGTCGCCCTCGAGCCCGTCGCGCTCGCCGATGATGCGCACCTTGACGCCATCGCGATGCAGGCTCGCCAGATCGTTGCGGATGAAACGGCGGAGCAGGCCGAACAGATCGCCGATCTCGCTCGCCGGACGCGACCAGTTCTCCGACGAGAACGAGAAGATTGTGAGATAGCGGATGCCGAGCTCGTGCGAGGCACGCACCACGCGGCGCAACGCCTCGACGCCGCGGCGGTGCCCCTCGGCACGCGGCAGGCCGCGCGCGGCCGCCCAACGCCCGTTGCCGTCCATGATGATGGCGACATGCGCGGGCGCCTCGGACCGGTCGGGCCCTTCCGTTGCTGGCGCGGCGGCGTTGGACATGGAAGAAGGCCTTAATGCATGATCCGGAAAGGTGCGAAGCGGTTTTCCGACGAGATCATGCGCAAACAATAGCCTAAAGCGCGACGACAGTTCATCGCGCTTTAGACGGTGAGGATTTCTTTTTCCTTGGCGGCCAGCAGCTGGTCGATCTCGGCGATGGTGCCGTCGGTCGCCTTCTGCACCTCGTCGGCGTGACGCTTCTGATCGTCCTCCGACATCTCGTGATTCTTCTCGAGCTTCTTGAGCACGTCGAGGCCGTCGCGGCGGACGTGACGCGCGGCGACCTTGGCGGCTTCCGCGTATTTGTGCGCGACCTTCACCAGCTCCTTGCGGCGCTCCTCGTTGAGCTCGGGGATGCGCAGGCGCAGCACCTGGCCTTCGGTCGCGGGCGACAGGCCGAGATTGGAATCGACGATCGCCTTCTCCACCGCCTTGACCATCGACTTGTCCCATACCTGCACCGAGATCAGGCGCGGCTCGGGCACGCTGACGGTGGCGAGCTGGTTGAGCGGCATGTGGCTGCCATAGGCGTCGACCTGCACGGGATCGAGCATCGAGGCCGAGGCGCGGCCAGTGCGCAGGCCGCCAAGCTCGTGCTTGAGCGAGGCGACGGCGCCCTGCATGCGGCGCTTCACTTCGTTGAGGTCGAAATTACCCGTGGCCATCACGTTTCTCCTTCAAAATCCCGGCGACGACCTCACCGCGCCCCTTCCCGGAAAGAGCGCTGGATGAGCCGTCAGCCGGCGACGACGGTTCCGTGGCCGACGCCACGTAGAATCGCACCGATCGAGCCTGGCTCCGCGATCGAAAACACGATGATAGGCAGTGACGTTTCGCGGGCAAGCGCGAAGGCGGTCGCATCCATCACCTTGTAGCCGCCCTCGATCGCCTGCGAATGCGTCAGCCGGTCGAACCGCGTGGCGCTCGGGTCCTTCTTCGGGTCGGCCGAGTAGACGCCGTCGACATTGGTCGCCTTCAGCACCGCCTGGGCGCCGATCTCGGCGGCACGCAGCACCGCGGTCGTGTCGGTGGTGAAGAACGGATTGCCGGTTCCGCCGCCAAGCAGCAGGATCCGGCCCTCGGCCAGGTATTTGTGCGCCGCCGCGCGGGTGAACAGCTCGGAAACCTCGGGCATGACGAAGGCCGAGAGAGCCCTCGCCGGCGTCCCCTTGCGCTCGATCGTGGCTTCGAGCGCGAGGCAGTTCATCATGGTGGCAAGCATGCCCATGGTGTCGCCGGTCGGGCGCGACACGCCGCGGGACGACACCTCGACACCGCGGAAGATGTTGCCGCCGCCGATCACGACCGCAACCTCGCATCCGAGCTGGCGGGCGGCGATCAGATCGTCCGCAACCCGGTCCATGGTCGGCTGATCGATGCCGAAGCCTTGCTGTCCCGCGAGATATTCGCCGGACAGCTTGATCACGACGCGACGATAGACCGGATCAGTCATGAGCACTTTCCTCGTCCGGGCGCCGCTTCCGGCGGCACGCCGGAAGGAACGTTCCGGCGCTTACTTCTTGCCGCTGGCCGCCGCGACCTCGGCTGCGAAGTCGCTTTCCTGCTTCTCGATTCCCTCACCGAGAGCATAGCGCACAAAGCCGGCGATCTTCACTGCGCCGCCGACCTTGCCCTCGGCTTCCTTCACCGCCTGCGCCACCGACTTGCCGGTGTCGTGGATGAAGGCCTGCTCGAGCAGGCAGACTTCCTTGTAGTAGGTCTTCAGGCCGGACTCGACGATCTTCTCGATCACGTTCTCGGGCTTGCCCTGCTGACGGTACTTGTCGGCGAGCACGTCCTTCTCGCGCTTGACGACCGCCGGATCGAGGCCGGAGGGATCGAGCGCCAGCGGGTTGGTGGCCGCGATATGCATCGCGATCTGGCGGCCGAGCGCGGCGAGCTCGTCGGCCTTGCCCGGCGAGTCCAGCGCGACGATGACGCCCATCTTGCCGGCGCCGTCGATGACCGCGCCGTGGACGTAGTGCGACACCACGCCCTGCTTCACTTCGAGAGCAGCGGCACGGCGCAGCGTCATGTTCTCGCCGATGGTGGCGATCGCGTCATTGATCGCGGCTTCGACCGTGACATCGCCGACCTTGGCGGCCTTGATCTTCTCGACGTCGGCACCGGCGTCGAAGGCGACCTGGGCGACCATCTTGACGAGACCCTGGAACTGGCCGTTGCGCGCGACGAAGTCGGTCTCGGAGTTGACCTCGACCACGACGCCCTTGGTGCCCTTGGTGAGCGCGCCGATCAGGCCTTCCGCGGCGACGCGGCCGGACTTCTTGGCGGCCTTCGACAGGCCCTTCTTGCGCAGCCAGTCCTGCGCCGCTTCCATGTTGCCGTCGTTCTCGGTCAGCGCGGCCTTGCAGTCCATCATGCCTGCGCCGGTCGATTCGCGCAGATCCTTGACCATCGCAGCAGTGATCGTTGCCATCGTGGGAAATCCTTCTTGCCTGCCGGTTTGCCGCGGCGTGGCTCCAATTGCCCCGCCGCGGTCCATCTCAGGAATTCGCGTCAACTGAATGAAATGGTGGCCGGATCCGATCCGGCCAACCGATCGCTCTGACTATTCCGCTTCCGCGGTCAGCGCCTTGGCCTTGGCCACCCACGCATCCGCGCGGCTCGGCAGACCGACTTCTTCGCCGATCGTGTGCGCGGTGTCGTGGTCGAGCTCGGCGAGCTGCCAGTAGTGGAAGATGCCGAGGTCGTTGAACTTCTTCTCGATCGCGCCCGAGACGCCCGGGAGCTTCTTCAGGTCGTCGGCAGTGCCGCGGGGACCCGCAAGGCCCTGGAAGCCGCTCGAGGACGCCGCCGGCAGCTCTTCGGCGACCGGACGAACCGAGGCGCCGATGTCGATGCCCGAATCGCCCTGGGCGCGCGAGATGCCGTCGATCGCGGCGCGCGCGATCAGGTCGCAATACAGCGCGATGGCGCGGCCGGCGTCGTCATTGCCGGGGACCACGTAGGTGATGCCCTTCGGATCCGAATTGGTGTCGACGATCGCGGCGACCGGAATGTTGAGGCGCTGGGCCTCCTGGATCGCGATGTCTTCCTTGTTGGTGTCGATCACGAAGATCAGGTCGGGCAGACCGCCCATGTCCTTGATGCCGCCGAGCGAGCGGTCGAGCTTGTCGCGCTCGCGCTGAAGCGTCAGGCGCTCCTTCTTCGTGTAGGAATTGGCTTCGCCGCCCGAGAGCACGTCGTCGAGATGACGCAGGCGCTTGATCGAGGCCGAGATCGTCTTCCAGTTGGTCAGCGTGCCGCCGAGCCAGCGCGAGTTGACGAAATACTGCGCGCAGCGCTTGGCCGCGTCAGCAACGCCGTCCTGCGCCTGGCGCTTGGTGCCGACGAACAGGATGCGGCCGCCCTTGGCGACGGTGTCGCTGACGGCCTGAAGGGCCGTGTGCAGCATCGGCACGGTCTGGGCGAGATCGACGATGTGGATGTTGTTGCGAGCGCCGAAAATGAACGGAGCCATTTTCGGATTCCAGCGGTGAGACTGGTGACCAAAGTGCACGCCAGCTTCGAGCAGCTGACGCATAGTGAAATCGGGCAGTGCCATCGTTCTAATTCTCCGGTTGGTTCCTCCGGAAGCGTGTGAGCAAAACAGAGCGTTGTCGCCCCGGTTGCCACCGGACGGCCTTGCGAGCCATGCTTCCGTGTGAGATGGCGCGCTATATAGCGCGATTTCGGCCAGAAGCAAGGAAATAAGGGTCTTTCAGGGGCGGTTTTCGCCCGCGAAAGACCCCTCCTCCGTCATACCATCCTACCATCTAGCACTTCGGCTGGTTGGGGGGACACTTCTTGGCGGCCGGCGGCGGGGCGGCCGGGCGTGGCGGCGGCGCCGGCGGACGCGGCGGGGCCACGGCCACCCGGGGCGGCGGCGGTGGAGCGGGCCGGGCCACCGGAGGCGGCGCGGGCCGGGCCGCAGCGACCGGCGGCGGAGCGGGTCGCGGCGGCGGGGGCGCTGCCATTCGTGGCGGTGGGGCCGACACCCGCGGCGGAGGCGGCGCCGGCGTCGGCCGCGCCACGGCCTGGGGCCGCGGGGGCGGCGCAGTGGGTCTTGCGGCCTGCGGCGGCGCAGCCGTCGGCCGGCCCTGCGGCCTGATCGGCTCATGCACAACCGAAGGCGGCGGCGGGACGGGCCTGCCGGCCGCGGCCGGCGGCGTGCCGGACGGTTCGCGGGCCGCGGACTTGCCGCGATCGCCGGGCCCTGCGCCTGCCGGCGTCTGGGCCACCGGCGGCTTCGGCGGCAGGCCAGGCGCGGCGGTCGGATTCGTCGTGGTCGGCGCAGCCGTCACCGAGCCGGCAGCATTTGGCGAACCGGGATGGGCAGGCAGCGTCATCGTGCCGGGCGCTGCGGCCGTCGGCGCCCCCGGACGAGGCGGCGTCGAACCGGGCGCGTTCGCCGTCGGAGCAGGCTTGCCGCCTGGCAGTGGCCCTGCCCCCGCCGGCGGTGCAGGCGGTCCGCCATGGGAGCCCGGAACCGGCAGCGTGTTGGCCGCGGGCAATCTGGCCTGCGGCGTCGCGTTCGGAGCCACATTTGGTGCAGCGGTGCCGGGTGCGGCGGCGCCCGGCAAAGCGTTTGGCGCGACGTTCGCCGGCGTCCCCGGAGGTGTCCCGGGCCTCGCCATGGGCCTGATCGTCGCGCTCGGCGGCATCGGCGCCTTGCCCTCCTGGATCAAGGCGGCGCGTTGTGTGGCGGCTTGCGGCAAGACCGGCCCGACCGCGTTGGCGCGGCCGGCAATCGCCGGCGTCAGATTGCCGGGCCCGGTCCCTCCTCCGGCCCCCACCGGCGCCGCGGGCGGCCGGTTGATCACGGTGTTGATCACCGTGGTGTTGTGGATGTTGGCGTAGATGATGTTGTTCGGCGGCGGCGCGACATAGACCGGCGGCCGCACGAACACCGGGATCGGCACGAACACCGGCTGCGGCAGCACGAACAGGCCGACCACGGGAAGCGGCGGCGGCAGCACGATGAAATCCGGCGGCGGCGGCGGCAGGTAATAGACCGGCGGCGGCGGTGGCGGCGCGAAGCCGAAATCGGGATCGCTGAAATACAGCACCGGACGGTCGACATAGACCACTTCCTCCGGCGGCGGCGGCGGCACGTCGTAGTCGATCATCGCAAAGCTCGGCGGCGGCTCGACCGGCGCGGTGAGGATCGCAAGACGCCGGCGCGCATCGCCCGCGTGCGGTCCGCGCGGATAACGGCGCAGATACGACCAATAGGCCTCCGGCGTGTCGGTCCGGTAGGTGCGGCGCCAGGTGATCGCCTCGCGGCGCGCCGCGACGATCGCCATCACGCGCTTCGACATCGGATCGCCCGGATAGGCCGCGAGAAACTCCTCATAGGCCGGCAGCGTGTCGCGCTCAAGCGCGGCCGCATAGGCATCCTGTGCGCCGAGATCGCGGATCGGCTTGTTCCGGATCGCGGCGACCTGGTCCGGTGCCGCCGCCGGCGGCGCATCGGGCGCGCGCTCGAAGAAGGAGAATGGCTCCGAGATCTTCTGCTCGTTCCACGGCACCTGCGCGCCCTTGCTGGCCTCGTTGACGCGCAGACGGACGCGGTCGAACACGTCGGCAAGCGACAACCCGCCGGTGCGGATCATCTCCGCCAGCGACTGCGCGTAGATGCCGTACGGCCCCGGCTCCTCCGGCGCGACCGTGCCGGGCGCGGCGTTGAAGGCGATCAGCATGTTCGGATCGGGCTCGACCAGCGCCAGCCCGCTTGCGATCGGCTGGCCGCCCTCGATGAAGGGTTGCGCGCGCGCGGCATCGAGCACGACGATGTTGGCCTTGAGCGGAATGGAAGCAAGCTGGCGCGCATAGTCGCTGATGCGCAAGGCCTCGGTCGGAATGTCGGTGTCGCGGGTGATGTTGGAATCGACCGGGATGAAATAGTTCTCGCCGGCGAGCTGCACGCCATAGCCGGCCAGATAGACCATCGCGACGGTGCCGGGCCCCGAGGCCTGCGCCTTCTGGACGAAATCGCGAAAGCTCTTGCGCAGCGTGTCGCCGTCGAGATCGCGGGCGCCGACGACGTCGAAGCCCGCCGCCTGCAGCGTCTGCGCGATCAGGCCGGCATCGTTCGCGGTCGTCGCCAGCGGCGACTTGGCATAGGCGCCGTTGCCGACCACGAGCGCGATGCGCTTTTCCGGCTGCTGTGCACGCGCCGGATGCGCGCCCGCGGCAAGGACCGCCAGCGGCAGGAGAAGGCAGATGAAGACTTTGAGCGTCCCACGCATGGCTTGTGCCCGCTTTTGTTGTTGAGGTGGCCACCGCACATCAGACGCGCGGCCAGCTGAATGGCTCTTGAACGAAAAGCGCGGATTGAGGCGGCGGCATGACGCCCCCGCCTCACATCAATCCCTGCGTCAGGCCGGAGTAAGCCTCACGACCGCAATGCGGCGCGAGCCCGCTTAGCCCTGCGCGATCAAATCGACCGTTCCGGTCGTGAGCCGGTAGATGCCGCCGACGACCTTCAGCTTGCCCTGCTCCACGGCCGCATTGAGGATCGGCGCCGCCGTCTTCAGCTTGGCGACATTGTCGACCACGTTCTGCCGGATCGCCTTGTTGAGCACATCCCCGCCCTGCTGCATCGCAGCCTTTGCGGCGGGCGCGATCGCATCGACCAGCGAAGGGATATGTCCCGGCGGCTGCTTGTCGTCCTTGATCGCCTTCAGCGTCGCGTCGATCGCGCCGCAGGCATCATGGCCGAGCACGAGGATCAGCGGAACGTTCAGCACCGCCACCGCATATTCCATGCTCGCGATGGTCTCGGTGCCCGCAAAATTTCCGGCAACGCGACAGACGAAGAGATCGCCGCGGCCGGTGTCGAAAGCGTATTCCGGCGCGATGCGGGAATCGGCACAGCTCAGCACGGCCGCGAACGGGTTCTGCCCGCCGGCCAGCGCCTCGCGCTCGTGCTTGAAATCGTGACGCCGCGCCACTCCCGAAACGTAGCGCCCGTTGCCCTCCATCAGTCGCTTCAGCGACTCGTCGGGCGACAGCACGTTCTGCGGCTTCGGCGGCTGCTTGGCCTCCTTTGCCGAGGCGCCGTTGGCGAAAGCGCCGCCGGCCAAGGCCATGCCAAACGCAGCTGCGCCAGACAGCATCGCCGACCGCCGTGACGGCGCGACGTCTTGATGCAGTGATTGATGATGCAGAGAGTCAGAGCACTTGTCGCACATGTGACGTTTCCCCAGCTACCGTGGACGAATGGAAGTGCCGCGAGGATAGGTACGCCGATGTGAAGAAATTACCAATGATAAAGAATGCAACTGATGATTGCTGCACCGCGAACCATGCTGCAAAGCCGAAACGATGGCTCACCTTGGGCGTCGCGGCTGCACGGACTTGCGCCGACCTGCATCATTCGAAATCGACCCGCCAAAGAGCGATCCGAAAAGGTCGCCGCAATTTTTTCTCATCAGCCTCGCGACGGCAGCAGGTCAGCTTCACGTCCCCCGGCAACGGCGCAGGACGCGATCAGAGACAGTTCATCGTACTGCGCACGCCCTACTCGACCGCCTGCAGCTCCGCGAGCTTCGTGCGCGCGGTTGCTTCGTCCAGAGCAACGATCTCGCCCGGGCCGGGATTGGCCTCGCCCGCCGTTGCGACGGAAACCACCGCCAGTCCGGCAAGACCGCCGAGGACCGCGGCTCCGGTGGTGGCGTCGTGCCTCGCACTGCTCTTGATCAGGTAGAAGTGAGTCCGGCCGGCTTCCATCACGATCTCACGCTTGGTGTCCCCCGGAAACAGCGCCTCGGTCACCAGCACGTCGTGACGCCCGGCCGGACGATCGGCATAGGCATATTTCCCCGCGAGCACCTTGCCCATCGACGCGCCATCGAGCCTCACCTCGCAGGCACAGATCGCCATGCTGAGGCCGTTACGCTTGTCCTGCAGAAACACCACGCGCGAATGTCCCGCGCGCGGAGGGCCGATCTTCTTCGACACGGATGCAAAATCGGTTCCGACCTGATTACTCACGCACCCCGCCAGCATCACGCCAGCGGCCACCGCCAAAGCGCCCCATCGCAGCATTGCATACCCCAGTCCATTCCCCGGGATATGCTAGCCAGAATCAGCGCAAGGTTGCAACCGATCCATTGTGACAACTTTGTCGTATGACCGGCGGGCCGCAACACGCGATGCAGCTAGATCTGCTGCACGTCCACCACGCCCGCCACCGCCTTGATCGCGCCGGCGATCTGCGGCGAAACCTTGAAGCGGCCGGGCAGCTTCATCTCCACCTCGGTCTCGAGGTCGAGCATCATCACCACCGAGACCTCGCCGTCGCCGTTACCGCGCGGCGCGATGGCTGGACTGCCGACCTTTGGCGCAGCGCCGTTCGAAGCGGCCGCATCAGGACCGGCCAGACGCTTGGCGATCGAGTCCAGCGGCTTGGTGTCGCGCAGGAAGATGCGCAGGCCCTTCTGCGTCTTGGCCGCGGCGTCGTCGAGCGGCTCGGCATGCAGCACGCGGGCGCGCACGTCCTCGCCCTGAAGCTCGGCGCCGAGCTGGAGCAGCACGGCGGCGCCCGGCTCCAGCACGTCGCGATATTGCGCGAGACCTTCGGAAAACAGCACCGCCTCGAAATGACCGGTCGGGTCCGACAGGCCCATGATGCCCATCTTGTTGCCGGTCTTGGTGCGCCGCTCCATGCGCGAGACGACGGTCGCTGCGACCTTGCCGGCGGTGGCGCCGGTCTTCACCGCGCGCGAGAACTCTGCCCAGCTCTGCACGCGCAGCCGCTTCAGGACGGTGGCGTAATCGTCGAGCGGATGTCCCGACAGGAAGAAGCCGATCGCGTCGTATTCGCGGCGCAGCCGCTCAGCCGGCAGCCACGCCTCGATCTGCGGCAGCATGATGGTCGGCGCGTCCGCCGACATGCCGAACATGTCGTTCTGGCCGACGGTCGCGGCTTCGTGGGCGCGCTGGCAGGCGGCGAGGATCGCATCCGCGCCGGCAAAGACGCGCGCCCGGTTCGGCTCCAGCGTGTCGAAGGCGCCGGCAGCGGCAAGACTTTCGATGATGCGCTTGTTGATCGCGCGCGGCGACACCCGCGCGGCGAAGTCGGCGAGCGAGGTGAACAGGCCGTTCTTCGTGCGCTCCTCGATGATCTGGTCGATCGCCTGGATGCCGACGCCCTTGAGCGCGGCGAGCGCGTAGTAGATGACCTTGTCGCCGACCTCGAAGGTCGCGCCCGAGCGATTGATGTTCGGCGGCTCGACCTTGATGCCGAGGCGCTGCGCCTCGGAGCGGAATTCGGAGAGCTTGTCCGTGTTGTTCAGATCGAGCGTCATGGACGCGGCGATGAACTCCACGGGATAATGCGCCTTCATGTAGGCGGTGTGATACGACACCAGCGCATAGGCCGCCGCGTGGCTCTTGTTGAAGCCGTAGTCGGCGAATTTTGCCAGCAGCTCGAAGATGGTCTCGGCCTGCGCCTTCGGCACGCCGTTCTTCACCGCGCCGGCGACGAAGATGTCGCGCTGCTTGTCCATCTCGGCGCGGATCTTCTTGCCCATGGCGCGGCGCAGGAGGTCGGCGTCGCCGAGCGAATAGCCCGACATCACCTGCGCGATCTGCATCACCTGTTCCTGGTAGATGATGACGCCGAAGGTCTCCTTCAGGATCGGCTCCAGCACGGGATGCAGGTATTCCGGCTCCTCGTCGCCATGCTTGCGCGCGCAATAGGTCGGGATGTTCGCCATCGGGCCCGGTCGATAGAGCGCGACCAGCGCGATGATGTCCTCGAAACGGTCGGGGCGCATGTCGACCAGCGCGCGCCGCATGCCCTGGCTTTCAACCTGGAACACGCCGACCACCTCGCCGCGCGCCAGCATCTGGTAGCTTTCGGCATCGTCGATCGGGAGCGTGGCGAGATCGACATGGATGTCGCGCGGCTTGAGCAGCTTGCAGGCGACGTCGAGCACGGTGAGCGTCTTCAGGCCGAGGAAGTCGAACTTCACGAGGCCCGCCGGCTCGACCCATTTCATGTTGAACTGGGTCACCGGCATGTCCGACTTCGGATCGCGGTACATCGGCACGAGTTCGCTCAAGGGGCGATCGCCGATCACGATACCGGCCGCGTGAGTCGAAGCGTGACGCGTCAGGCCCTCGAGGCGCTGCGCGATGTCGAAGGCGCGCGCCACCACCGGGTCTTCGTCGCGGAACGCCTGCAGCTTCGGCTCGCTCTCGATCGCGGCCGCCAGCGTCACGGGTGCCGCCGGATTCTGCGGCACGAGCTTGGTGAGCTTGTCGACCTGGCCGTAGGGCATCTGCAGCACGCGGCCAACGTCGCGCAGCACGCCGCGCGCCTGCAGCGTACCGAAGGTGATGATCTGCGCGACCTGGTCGCGGCCGTAGCGCTCCTGGACGTACTTGATCACCTCGCCGCGGCGGTCCTGGCAGAAATCGATGTCGAAGTCCGGCATCGAGACGCGTTCCGGATTGAGGAAGCGCTCGAACAGCAGGCCGAACTTGATCGGGTCGAGGTCGGTGATGGTCAGGGCCCACGCCACCAGCGAGCCTGCGCCGGAGCCGCGGCCCGGTCCCACCGGAATGCCGTGCGCCTTCGCCCATTTGATGAAGTCGGACACGATCAGGAAGTAGCCCGCGTACTTCATGCGCATGATGACGTCGAGCTCGAACGCCAGGCGCTTGTCGTAGTCTTCCTCCGTGGTGCCCTGCGACAGGCCATGCACGCGCAGGCGGTTGGCGAGCCCCTCCTCCGCCTGCCGCTTCAGCTCGGCCGCCTCGACCGCGGCGGCATCGGAACTGGCGGCGGCGCCGACCGTGAAGAACGGCAGGATCGGCTTGCGCGTCATCGGACGGAACGAGCAGCGCTCGGCGATCTCGACCGTCGAGGCCAGCGCCTCCGGGATGTCGGCGAACAGCACCGCCATCTCGGCGCGGGTCTTGAAGCGATGATCGGGCGTGAGCTGCACGCGATCGGTCTCGGCGATCAGCCGGCCGCCGGCGATGCACAGCAGCGCGTCATGCGCCTCGTAATCGTCGGTCGAGGCGAAATACGGCTCGTTGGTCGCGACCAGCGGCAGGCCCTTCGCATAGGCGATGTCGATCAAGCCGCCCTCGATGCGGCGCTCCTTGTCGACGTTGTGGCGCTGCAGTTCGATATAGAGGCGGTCGCCGAACAGGCTCGCCAGACGCTCGCAGCGCGTCGCGGCTAGATCGGCCATGCCACCGGCGAGCGCCAGCGAGATCGGTCCGTCCGGTCCGCCCGTCAGCGCAATCAGTCCCTCGGTCTCGCCTTCGAACCAGTCGAACTTGATGAACGGCGCATGGCTGTCGGGCGTTTCGAGGAACGCCCGCGAGTTCAGCCGCATCAGGCTGCGATAGCCGCGCTCCTGCGCGGCGAGCAGCACGATTCGCGACGGGCCCATCGCATTGCGCGCGTTCGGATCCTGATCGCCGAAGTCGATCGCGAGCTCGCAGCCGACGATCGGCTGGATGCCGGAACCGGCCATCTTGTCCGAGAATTCCAGCGCCCCGAACAGATTGTCGGTGTCGGTCAGCGCCAGCGCGGGCTGATGGTCCTTCTTCGCCAGCTCGGCGAGCTTGGCGATCTTGATCGAGCCCTTGAGCAGCGAATAGGCCGAGTGAACGTGAAGGTGGACAAATCCGGCGCTCGGCATGGTCGCGTGACGGCCTCTTGCAGATGAGATGGAGCGGTCGCCGGCTCCCTAGGGCATCATCCACCCGCTCGCCGACTCGCCTCGCAATGGTGGGGTGTCGCAGCCCCGGAGTCCACGCCGGAGCGGTCGATCGGCTGCGTCGTCCCGCTTTTCAACAACCCGGCCATCCCTGCGCCGTGCAATCAGAGTTGCGGTATGACCTGGGCCCAGATTGCGATCATCCCGACGAACAGCGTGATGGACGCCAGTGCAGCCGCCTCTTCCACGAAAATCCTGAACATGGTCTCGCTCCCTTGCTAGAACGTATGAAGAACATTGTTCTCATTTCGTTCACGGGAGTCAAGCCTAGGTAGCGATCTCGCAAGCGGATGGTTAACTCGCTGAATTCACGCAACAAAAAAGCCCCGGCCGACGGCCGGGGCTTTCGATGATCGCTCGCAAGAGCGATCGGTATCAATAACGGCCGATGATCGGGCCGCCGAACTTGTAGTTCAGGCGGACGAGGCCCATGTCGACGTCCTGACGGATACGATCGGTCGACGGCACCAGAGCGAAGGTGACGTCCTTGTCCTGCAGGAAGATGTGGTTGTACTCGACGCCAACCGACCAGTTCGGCGCAAAGCCGAACTCGAGGCCGGCACCGACCGTGCCACCCCAGCGGGTCTGGTCGTTCGAGGCGAGCAGCGCGCCCGAAACGGTGCTGAACACGTCGTACTTGGTGCTGGCGACAGCGGCACCGCCCTTGACGTAGAGCAGGACGTTGTTCCAGGCGTAGCCGACCTGACCGGTGATCAGACCGAACGAGTCGATCTTCGAGTGGTT
>Ga0102590_1000829_pt1 | contig 57266 bp, 53 predicted proteins | sample AraplaMF_Col_mMF_FD_76859 | JGI IMG/M metagenome (GOLD analysis project Ga0102590, IMG submission 76859) | Arabidopsis root microbial communities from the University of North Carolina, USA - plate scrape MF_Col_mMF | ecosystem: Host-associated > Plants > Roots > Endosphere | place: USA...
CGCATCATGGACGGCCCAGGGCTTCTGCCTATTGCCTTCATGCTGGGCGGTGATCGCGTTGATCTGCGACAGCAGCCAGTCCGCGTCGTCGATCACCCGGGCGCTACCGCGCGCCTGGACGATCGCGTAGTTCCAGGTCGGCACGACTTTGCCGGTATCCTGCTTGGTCTGATACCACGAAGGCGTCACATAGGAGTTGGCGCCCTGAAAGACCGCAAGCACCGGCGCGCCATCGGCGACATCGCGCCATTGGCCGTTGGCTTTCGCAAGATGCAGCCTCAGTGTCCCCTTGTCCGATGCATCCGCATCGAGATGAAATGGCACCGAATTGGCGATCAGGCCGCTGCCGCCGGCGGTAATCAGCAACCCGAGCGGATGCGCGCGGATCAGCGCATGCTGTGTGGCAAGATCGTCTTCGCGGAAATGGGGCGGCTGATACATGTTTTTCTCGCCGGTTTGTCGTTCGGGCTGCTTCCTAACACAATGTTATATGCCGGTCATCCGGCCGCCTGCCAAGTCTCGCGCCGCCATCCGCGAAGTTTCGCTTTGACATGAGGGGCTGCAACGATTATGGGGACCGGCTTATAAATTCCGAACAGAACGCCGGTTTACACGGCATTTGCCGAATTTAGCATTCGGCCATTCTCACGAGGCTTATAGTGGCGAAAGCGGAACTTGGAACCAAGCGTACCGATCCGGAAACCGGCAAGAAGTTCTACGACCTGAACCGGGACCCGATCGTTTCTCCTTACACCGGCAAATCCTATCCCCTGTCCTTCTTCCAGGAAACCTCGGCTGCCGCTGCTGCCGAGATGAACGACGAGGACGAAGTTCAGGAAGTCGATACCGAGAACACCGAAGTCGAACTCGTTTCGCTTGAGGATGCCGATGAAGGCGCAAGCGGCGACGACATTCCGGATATGGGCGACGACGACGTCGAAATCGAAGGCGATGACGACGACGATACCTTCCTCGAAGCCGACGAAGACGAAGACGATGACGACATGAGCGACATCATCGGCGTCACCGGCGACGAAGACGAAGTCTGATCCCGCGTAATCCACGGCCCGGACAACAAAAAATCTCCGGGCCGTTTTTTTGGCTTGCCATCTGCGGAAACCGCAAGTAATAAGCCGCCACTCCACCGGGTTAGCCCGCTTCGGAGTATCCCAGGACCGGAAAATACCGGACCACCCTGATGGGGCTATAGCTCAGCTGGGAGAGCGCTTGCATGGCATGCAAGAGGTCAGCGGTTCGATCCCGCTTAGCTCCACCAAACCTTCTCGGAAACATGTAAACGTTGATCGCCCCGGCCGGAACGCCTGTTTGGCGTTGCCCTATCTCGCCATCATGCCGGCGTGCGGGCGATGCTTCCTCGGGTTATGAGCGTGTTTGCGAGAAATCCGTACCGACCGGTTGCGAAGTGCCTTCTGGCGCTCGGCCTTTCGCTCCAGTTCGGCCACGCTCGTGCATGCCAGGTTGTCGACGGCAAGCTCGTCCAGATATTGCTGGCGACGCGCGCCGGCCATCTGGCGGACGACGACGGCGAAAATGCCGGCCAGAACCGCAACGATTGCCAGAACGAACATTAGAGCGACCATGAGCGCCTCCTGTCACCGCGATAACGTGCGGAGCTGGATAAAGTTCGGCAATTGTAGTCCGAGGGCGTTCACATCGCATCACATCCCTTTGCCCGAGGGCCTTCGCTCAAAGGTGATCCTGCTCAGGACTTCCTGCTCAAGCCATCCTGCCCGGGGCACGGGCATGGCGGCGATCGAGCCAGGCGGCACCCTGGAGCGCGGCCAGGATAATCGCCACGCCGATGACCACCCTCGCCTCGGGCACTTCGTCGAAGAAGACGTAGCCGGTGACCGTCACGAAGACGATCGAGAGGTAACCGACGGGGGCGAGCACGCTTGCATCGGCGACGCGATAGGCGCGCAGGAAACAATATTGGCCGAGCTGGGCGAGAAAGCCGATGCCGAGCAGCGGGATCCAGTCGAAGGGCAAAACCGGCTGCCAGGTGAAGACCGCGGGCACGGCGGTGATGACCGCGAGGCCGACGGTGTAGAAGACCATCATCACGGTGGTGTTCTCGTCCTTCAGCGCGCGGGTCTGGATGATCGCCAGCGAACCGAAGACGACGGAGACCAGCACCACAAGCACTTCGACATTAAAGCTCGACGTGCCGGGCGCCATGACGATCAATACACCGATAAAGGCGAAGCCGGCGCCGAGCCAGCGGATGCGGCTCACCGTCTCGCCGAGCATGGCGACGGCCATGGCCATGGTGATCAGCGGCCGGGAGAAACCGACCGCATTGACCATGGCGAGCGGCAGCATGGTGATGGCGAGAAAATTGCCGGTCAGCGCCACCGCATTGCAGGAAATGCGAAAGATGTTGCGCCACGGGTGCTTGACCCGGCGCATCTCGGCGCGGTGCCGCCAGATCAGCGGCAGGATGAACAATAGCCCGATCATCGCCCGGATGAAGACGAGCTGGAAGGCGGGATAGGCGGCGCCTTGTGCCTTGACCAGCGCCGTCATGCCGCCGGAGACGAGTGTCATGTCGAGGAGCAGCCAGCCGATGCCGATTCGGACGTTCGCGGCCCGTTCGTTTTCCGGCCCTGGCGCTGCCTGCGTGTTCACGCCGGCTGCACGAGGTTCGCCATCAGCCGGAAGGCGCCGGGGACGAGCTTGTCGAGCTGGTGATGCAGCACGAGGCTGGTATGGGTATGGCGGCCGCGGCCGATGGCGGCGGAGATCAGCGCGCCCTTGAGCGGCTGTTCGTCGGCATCGTGCATGGCCAGAAGCGGCTCGTAGGCATCGTCCCAGCGGGAGACGAAATAGAGGCCGCGCTCCTTGTCCCATCCCTGCCAATCTTCCGGGCCGATGGCGTTCGGCCCCTTGAGCAGGACGTGGTCGGGGGCGAGCACCGTGACTTCGGCCCTCGGATCGGTGACCCGCCAGCGCAGCGACGGCGAGCCGATCTCGATGCGGCGGGCTGGCGTCTCGTTCGGGTCCCAGCCATCCGTCGGGCGATGATAAAGGGTCACCAGGTGGCCGCCCTCTTCGACGAAGCGGTGCAGGCGCTGGGTGGCGGCAGCAAGGTCCTTGCGGATGCCGAAGGCGAAGATGCCGACGACGATGGTGGTGAAGCGCGACAGATCGCCGGAGAGGGATTGCGCGTCGAGTTCCGTCACGTCGAGGCCCATGCGGGCGAGCCACTGGCCGACGCGATCGGCACCGCCGCCGACATAACCGATGCGGGCGCCTTCCGGCAGCTTCAAATCAATGGGCAGGATTTTCAGCGTTGCAGGGGCACGGAAGGCGGCGCGACCGATATGGCGATAGGCGATCGGCGTGACCTGGAAGGCCGCGCGGCCGCCGATCTGCGGCTCGAGCTCGACGAGACCGGGCCTCACCGCATCGGTCGAGGAAGCGATCCAGCCGCTATCTGTTTTTTTCATCACCCAGCCGGCGGGCGTCTTGAACGAGACCGGCGCGTCGATGCCGGTGAGCTTGGCCTCGATCGGCCATTCCGTCTGCTTGGTGCCCAGGGGGACGAGCAGCGCATCCGGCAGCAGGGTCAGCGACTGAGCCGGCATCACCGCGAAAGGTTCTTCGAGATCGAAGGTGCCCGTGGCGATCCGTCCGCCGATCTCGGCCGAAACCTCCACATGCGCATGGCCATTGCCGCCGAGCGCCGACCATGCGGGCAGGTAGAGGCTGGAGAGCGGCGCGTCCGCAGCGGCGGTCAGGGAGAGTACGCCCTCGCCGGCAAGCGACTGGGCAGAAGACGAGACACCCGACGGCAGGACCGAGAGGACCCCGACCCATTGGTCGGACGCACCTTCACCGAACTCCACGGTGAGGGTGGCAGTCCCGCCGGGGGAAATGACGGGGGGATCGGCATAGGCGCGCTCGAAGATCGCCGCCGCCTCGAGAATCGCGGCATCGATTTCCCGCTGCTTGCGGACGATGCGATGGCCGTGCAGCTCCTTGAAGCCCTCGGGCGCCACGGTCCCGACCGCATCCAGCCAGCCGGCGGCCTCGGTGAGCGCATCGATGATCGCGTCGCGATCGGGAAAGGCTGCGAGGGCCACGGAAATGGCGGCGTCGGCGGAGCGCAGGGCTTCGGCGACATTGGTGGGCAGGTTGCGGATGTCTGCAAGCAGCGAAAGCGACGCTGGCAGGTTCTCCAGAATGGATCGTTCGCCATGCGAGCCGGCGGCGGAGAGTTTCAGGTGGAGTTCCCAGGCGGTTTCCGGTCGCTTCGGCCAGCGCCCCATGCCCTGGGACGCATGAAAATACCGCGACCATTCGCCGATCCGGTCGTAGTCCGCGCCGGTGGCCGGATCTCGCCCATCGGCCACAACCGTTAGCGTCGTATCCGGCGGCGGCACCTCGTCGTCATAGGTATCGCCGCCGCCGGACCAGGCCGGCAGGTAATATTTGGCGACCATCCACGGCTTCAGGCCTTCGGCGAAATGTTCGGTATAGGCGTTGGGGTCGGCCGCGAGCGTTATCGCCGTTTCGGCGGCGCGGGTCATGGCGCGGTGGTGGCCATGCTGGCCGGGCACGTCGAGGAAGGTCGGGATGACGATATCCGGCCGTTCCATGCGGTAGGCGCGCACCAGGCGCTCGACGATGCGGGCCTCTCCCCAGCGGGTGAAGGTCGCGTCGCCATCCTTGGAGAAACCGAAATCGTGGACCGGGTCGGTCGGGCCGTGGCCGAGCCAGGAGACGTCGCTGTCGATCGCCCGGGCCGCCTCTTCCAGCTCGCGGGAGCGGATGACGCCGAGCGGGCCGAGACGTTCGGGACCGAGCGCATTCTGGCCGCCTTCGCCGCGCGTCGAGCAGGCGATGATGACGCGCATGCCGAGGCCAAGGCGGAACCAGGCGAGCATGCCGTTCTGCTCGTCGTCCGGGTGGGCGCCGGTATTCATCATGGTGACCGTCGACTTCAATCGCGAAAGCTTGCGATGGAGCCGGACGAGCGAGGGGGCGGCCATCTGCCGTTCGATGCGTTCGCGGGCGGTCAGCATGAAAGGTCCTCCAATAGGTCAGGCGGAAATATCGGCAAGTGCTGCAAGCGAGGTTTCGAGCTTGGGCGTCACCATGTCGAAAAGCGGAAGGGCGGCAGCGCCGAGTGCGGCAGTCAACTGCCCGGTCTGGCCGCGCAAGACGCGCGGCAGGTCGCGCTGTCTGCGGCTGGCGACCGAGGTCGGCAGATTGCCCATGCGCGCGACGATGTCCTCGATGATCGCATCCGGCAGCGCTCCACCGAGGATGACGGTCTGCGGATCGAGGATGTTTTCGAGCATGGCGACCATCGGACCGAGATAGGTGGCGGCCTCGTCGATCCATTCATCGACGACCGGGTGGCGGTCGGCATGGAGCTTTTCCAGATCGGAAAACTCGGTGTCGGAAATGCCGACGCAGCTCAGCTTTTCCTTGAGCACATAGGCGGAAACATATCCTTCCAGGCAGCCGAGCTGGCCGCAGGACGGACACGGCCTGCCCTTCGGCACGACGGTGACATGGCCGATCTCGCCGGCATTGCCGAAGGCACCGCGATAGGGCGCACCGTCCTGGATGATGCCGAGGCCAATACCGACGCCGAAATAGATCATGCAGAAATTGGAGATCGCCAGACCCGCGCCGAACAGCCGCTCGCCGACGGCCGCGGCCGTCGCGTCGTTTTCGACGATGACCGAATGACCGCAGGCTTCGCTGAGCGCCTGGGCGGCGTCGAGACCTGCCCAGCCCGGCAGCGTCGTCGGGCCGACCGAGGTCATGCCGTCGATCTCGAACGGACCGGGCATGACGACGCCGGTGCCGAGCAGCCTGGTGCCGGCCAGTTTCGTGACAGCGGCCAGCTCCGCCGCGAAAGCCGACAGGATATGCCCGGGAGTGGTGTCCTTGAGCGGCGTGATGCGCTTTGCCCTCAGGCCGCCGGAGAGATCGAGCGCCACCGTCACCATGTGGTCGGCGGCGATTTCGACGCCGATGGTGGCGCCGCCTTCCGGGTTGACCGCAAACTGGATCGGCGGCTGGCCGCGGCCGGATTTGAGCCGGCCCATTTCCATCAGCAGGCCCTCGCCGACCAGCTCGTCGACGATGTTGGCGACCGCCTGGGGCGTCAGCTGGGTCAGCTTGGCAATATGGGCACGGCCCAGCGAGCCATGGCGGCGCACCACATCCAGCACGACGCGGCGATTGTGCTCGCGGCTCCGTTCGGGGTTCTTGCCGATAGCCACCGGGTGTGTGCCGATCGTGTGTATGGTCATTTCGCCACCTTCGGTTGGCGGAATTCATAACGCCGGAAAACCGTTTCCCGCAATAGAATAATTCAAGTAAATTATCTTATTGACAAACGGCAGCACTCAGGAAAGCGTAGGGAAGGCTGAGGCGAAGGGTGCCGCAGCGCGTCTGAGGGAGGATTGCCTCCCGAACCAATAAACGCACCGGACCGCAGGCCGCGACCGGATGCAGGGAACAATCAGACCCCAAGACCGGAGTACCCGGCGGGGCAAATGGAGGCTCACATGCGCAAGGCAACTTTGTTCGCCGGTCTCGTCGCCGGTTTCAGCACGTTCGCATTCAATGCCGCGCAGGCGGTGGAAATCGAATACTGGCAGTATGTCTTCGACACGCGCGTGAAGGCGATGGACCAGCTCATCACCGAGTTCCAGAAGGCCAATCCCGGCATCACCGTCAAGCAGGTCACCTTCCCCTATGCCGACTACCAGACGCGCGTGATCGCCGCCAACATGGCCGGCAACGGTCCCGACGTGATGCAGCTGTTCTACGGCTGGCTCGACAAGTTCGTCGCCGGCGGCCTGCTCGCCCCGCTGCCGAAGGACGCCTTCCCGCATGCCAAGATCGAAAGCGACTTCTTCCCGATCGTCAAGGCGATGAAGCGTGGCGATGAGTATTACGGACTGCCGACCGCCGTGCGCTCGCTCGCGCTGTTCTACAACAAGAAGCTCTTCACCGAGGCCGGCCTCGACCCCAACAACCCGCCGAAGACGCTCGACGAATACGTCGCCGCCGCCCAGAAGATCGCCAAGCGCGACGCTTCCGGCAACCTCACCGTCGAAGGTTCGACGCTCGACATGGGCGGCCAGGACCACCAGTGGTGGCGCGAGGTGCTGATCCGCCAGTTCGGCGGCGTGCCCTATACCGACAACGACCAGAAGGTCGCCTATAACAGCGAAGCCGGTATCAAGGCCCTGAAATTCTACACCAGCCTGCAGCTCGAGAAGAAGATCGGCGCGGCCGGCTTCATGGACGAAGGCCAGGCTGCCTTCCGCGGCGGCAAGGCCGGCATGACCATCGACGGCACCTTCCGCCTCGGCGCCTTCAAGAGCATCAAGGACTTCGAATGGGGCGTGACCGAACTGCCGGCCAATGCGCAGGGCGTGCGCTCCAACTATGCCAGCTATTTCGCCAACGGCATCAGCGCCAAGGCGAAGGGCGAGGAACTCGAAGCCTCCAAGAAGTTCCTGGCCTACATCACCTCGCCGGCCGCCATGGACATCTGGCTGAAGACCGTCGGCGAGCTGCCGGCGCTCCGCTCCGCAGCGCTCACCGAGACCAACCTCAAGGACCCGATCTACGCACCGTTCCTGAAGGGCCTGGAATACGCTCACACCACACTGTTCATGGATGAGCAGGCCCAGCGCCAGAACGCCATCGACATGGCAAACCGCGTGCTGCTGCAGGGCCAGTCCGTCGAGGATTCGATCAAGCAGGCGGCCGCCGCCGAGCAGGAAATCATCGACGCGGCCAAGCCGTAAGCCACGGAGCCGGTCATGGCAGCGATTGAACAGCAGGGGGCGGCGTCCGGCCGCCCCGGCGGATCCCCAGAGACATCCTTTGGCGACCGCTTTTCCATGCGGACGCGGCGCCTCGTCTGGGTCTGGAGTTTCCTTGCCCTGCCGATCCTCTTCTACGCGATCATCCGCTTCTATCCGACATTCCAGGCCTTCTATCTGTCGTTCACCAACTGGGACCTGCTGCGGCCGGCGAAACTGATCGGGTTCGCCAACTACATCAAGCTGTTCAAGGACCCGCAGTTCTGGAAGGTGTTCAAGAACACCTTCACCTACCTGATCATCGGCACGCCGATCAGCCTCGTCACCGCCTTTACGATCGCCTTCTTCCTCGATCGCGTCCGTTTCATGCACAACTTCATCCGGGCGCTGTATTTCCTGCCGTTCCTGACGACGGCGGCGGCGATGGCCTGGGTCTGGCGCTGGTTCTACCAGCCGCCGCCGATCGGCGTCATCAACGACGTGTTCAGCATGCTCGGCATTCCGCAGCAGCCGTTCATCCGCTCCACCGACCAGGCGCTGTTCTCGATCATGGTGACGGCGATCTGGGCCGGGTTAGGCTTCCAGATCATCATCTTCATGGCCGGCCTGCGCGCCATTCCGAGCACGTTCTACGAGGCGGCCCGGATCGACGGGCTTGGCGAATGGGCGATCCTGCGCAAGATCACCCTGCCGCTCCTGAAACCGACCACCGTCTTCCTCGTGGTGTTCTCGTCGATCGGTTTCCTGCGCATTTTCGACCAGGTCTACAACATGACCACCAACGATCCAGGCGGACCGCTCGGATCGACCAAGCCGCTGGTTCTGATGATCTACCAGACCGCCTTCAACTCCTATGCGATGGGTTACGCGGCGGCGCAGACGGTGGTGCTGTTCACCATCCTGCTGATCGTTTCGCTGCTGCAGCTCTGGATCCTGAGGGAAAAGAAATGAGCGAAGCCACTCCCCTCAGCCACGGCAAGGTGCGCCCCGGCCTGATCGTCACCTGGACCGTGCTGTTCATCGGCGGCCTGATCATGGTGTCGCCGATCGCCTTCATGTTCTCGACCTCGCTGAAGACGGCAGACCAGATCTATGACCTGCGGCTCATTCCGGCAGCGCCGACGCTGGCGAACTATATCTCGGTGCTCGCCGACGGACGGTTCCTGCGCTGGTTCTTCAATTCGACGCTGATCGCAGTCATCGTCACCCTGTCGAACTGCTTCTTCGACAGCCTTGTCGGCTATACGCTTGCCAAATTCGAGTTCCGCGGCCGCTATTTCATCTTCCTCGCGATCCTCTCGACGCTGATGATCCCGACCGAGATGCTGGTCATCCCGTGGTACCTGATGTCGAGCCAGCTCGGCTGGCTGGACAGCTACTGGGGCATCATGTTCCCCGGCATGATGACCGCCTTCGGCACCTTCCTGATGAAGCAGTTCTTCGAGACAGTGCCGAACGACTTCATCGAGGCGGCGCGCGTCGACGGGCTCAACGAATTCCAGATCTGGTGGAAAGTGGCGCTGCCGCTGGTGACGCCGGCGCTTTCGGCGCTCGCGATCTTCACCTTCCTCGGCAACTGGACGGCGTTCTTCTGGCCGCTGATCGTCACCACCAGCAAGGAACTCTACACGCTGCCGGTCGGGCTTTCGAGCTTCGCGGTCGAGCAGTCCATCCAGTGGGAAATGATCATGACGGGTGCGGCGATCGCCACCCTTCCCACGCTTCTCGTCTTCCTCGTCCTGCAGCGCTACATCGTCCGCGGTGTGATGCTGGCAGGCCTGAAAGGATAAAACCATGGCGGACATCAACCCGCGCCTTTCCGACACCAGCAAGTTCCCCGATCCGGTCTATAAGGAAACGGTACTGCGCCCGCTCTTCGACGGCGCCAAGAGCCACCATGTGGACGGTTTCCGCCGGATAGACCGGGCGCATCTCGTGATGCTGGTCGAAACGGGCATCCTCGACAAAGAGCTGGCGGCCAAGATTGCCAACGCGCTTGAAGCGATCGACAAGGAAATCGATCCCGCAACGCTCGTCTATACCGGCGAGGTGGAGGATTTCTTCTTCCTGATCGAGAAGGAACTGAAGACCCGCATCGGCGTCGATATCGCCGGTCGCCTGCATACCGCCCGCTCGCGCAACGACATCGACCACACGCTGTTCAAGCTCGGCCTCAAGGACAAGATCGATGCGCTGATGGGCAAGGCCCGCAAGCTGCTGGCCGCGATGATCGAGACCGCCGAGCGTGAGAAGGCGACGCTGATCGTTGCCTATACCCATGGCCAGCCGGCCCAGCCGACCACGTTCGGGCACTATCTCTCGGCCGCGATCGAAGTGCTGGTCCGCGATATCGAGCGGTTCGCCGAAGCACGAAAAATCGTCGACCTGTCGCCGATGGGGGCGGCCGCGATCACCACGTCCGGTTTCCCGATCGACCGCGCCCGTGTCGCCGAACTGCTCGGCTTCTCCGCGCCGCTCCGGAATTCCTATTCCTGCATCGCGGCCGTGGACTACACGACCTCTACCTATTCGGCGATCGAGCTGATGTTCCTGCATCTCGGCCGGCTGATCCAGGATTTCCAGTTCTGGACGAGTTTCGAAGTGGGCCAGATCTACGTGCCGAACGCGCTGGTGCAGATCTCCTCGATCATGCCGCAGAAGCGCAATCCGGTGCCGATCGAGCATCTGCGCCATCTCGCCAGCCAGACGATGGGCCGGGCCCGCACCGTGCTCGACGTGATGCACAACACGCCGTTTACCGACATGAACGACAGCGAGGGCGAAACGCAGGGCATGGGCTACGAGGCCTTCGCCTCCGCCTCCCGCGTGCTCGACCTGCTCGCCGCGCTGATCAGCCAGATCAGCATCGATCCGGAACGGGTGGACCAGAATATCCGCCGTTCCTGCATCACCATCACAGAGCTTGCGGACTCGCTCGTTCGGATCGAGGGCCTTTCGTTCCGCGAGGCGCATGAGATTGCCGCGGCGACGGCCAAGAGCGTCGTCGCAGCCAAGGGCGACCTGCCGAATGACGGCTACGAGCCCTTCCTCAAGGCCTTCGAACATTCGGCCGGCCGCAAGCCTTCCGTCGATCTCCAGAAGTTCAGGGAGATCGTCTCGCCCGAACATTTCGTTTCCGTGCGCGCCCGGTTCGGTGGCCCGGCTCCCCAGCCGATGCAGGCTGCCATATCAGCCTATCGCGACAAGCTCGCCGCCTTCGAGGCCGAAGCGAAAAAGGCTGCGGACCATGAGGCCGCGGCGGCCGCTGAACTGAACCAGAAATTCACCGCCCTGACGGGAGCCCGCTGATGGCGACGATCGAACTTGAAAAATTGGTGAAGCGCTACGGCAAGGTCGAGGCCGTCAAGGGCATCGACCTGTCGATCGCCGACGGCGAATTCGTCGTCTTCGTCGGCCCGTCCGGCTGCGGCAAGTCGACGACGCTCAGGATGATTGCGGGCCTTGAGGAAATCTCCGGCGGGACGCTGAAGATCGGCTCGGAAGTGGTCAACGAACGCGAGCCGAAGCAGCGCAACATCGCCATGGTGTTCCAGAACTATGCGATCTATCCGCATATGACGGTGCGCCAGAATATCGGTTTCGGCCTTTACACGTCGAAGCTCGACAAGGCCGAGAAGGACAAGCGGATCGAGGCGGCCGGCAAGATCCTCGGCCTCGAAGCGCTGCTCGACCGCCGGCCCGCGGCACTTTCCGGCGGCCAGCGCCAGCGCGTCGCGATCGGCCGGGCCATGGTGCGCGACCCCTCCGCCTTCCTGTTCGACGAGCCGCTTTCCAACCTCGACGCCCAGCTCCGCGCCCAGATGCGTATCGAGATCAAGCGGCTGCACCAGCGGCTGAAGACCACCACCGTCTACGTGACCCACGACCAGATCGAGGCCATGACCATGGCCGACCGGATCGTGGTGATGAAGGATGGCGTGATCCTGCAGGTCGGGACGCCTTCGGAGCTCTACGACGCGCCGGTCGACGTGTTCACCGCCCGCTTCATCGGCAGCCCTTCGATGAACCTCGTGCGCGGCCGTCGGAAGGGATCGAGCGCGGAAATGGCGCCTGTTGGCGACATCCTGATCGGCGTTCGCCCACACGACCTGATCGCGCATGCGACGGTGACCGGCAGCAGTGGTTTTACGGTGACTGGGACGGTCTCCGCTGTCGAGCCGCTGGGACCGGAAACGCTGGTGCATCTGGACGTGGCCGACACCCCAATCATCGCCACCGTGCGCGAAAAATTCGTGCCGGCCGTCGGAAGTACGCTTACCTGCGAAGCCGCCCCCGGCGACCTCTACCTCTTCGATGCCAGCACAGAGAGATTTCTGGGCCGTTCATGATGACGCATGCAGAGACCAGATCCGCGGTGCTCAGCATCGGACGGATCTATTGCGACCTGATTTTTACAGGCCTCGGCCATCTGCCGGTGCTGGGGCGGGAGATCTATGCTGACGGCATGGAGATCGCTGCCGGCGGCGGCGCTTTCATCGCGGCGGCCCATCTTGCCCATGCGGGCCGCAAGGTGGCGCTGGCCGCCCGGCTCGGCACGGACTCGCTGTCGATGGGCGTCGAAGAGCAGATCCGGGACAGCGGCGTCGATCTGCGTTTCATCGAACATGCGGAAGATGCGGGGCCGCAGGTGACGGTCGCGGCCGTGGTCGGCCAGGACCGCGCCTTCCTCACCCGCCGTGCCGGGCCTGCACTGCCTGCGACGCTTGAGGCGGCGCTCGACTGGGACGAAGCGCGCCACCTGCACATCGCCGAATATGCGACGCTGCACGAAATCCCGGATCTCGTTTCCCGCGCCAAGGAAAAGGGCCTAACCGTGTCGCTCGATCCGAGCTGGGATGCGACCTTGATCTACGACCCCGATCTGCTGCGGGCCTGCGAGGGCGTCGACCTGTTCCTGCCCAATCTCGAAGAGGCGGAAGCGATCACCGGCTCGGCCGATCCGGAAGTTGCGATCCGCAAACTATCGCTCGCCTTTCCGATGGTCCTGCTGAAGGGGGGCGCGGAAGGCGCCTGGCTGATGTCGAACGGCCGGATGCTGCATGCGCCGGCGGAAACCGTGCCGGTGATCGATACGACCGGCGCCGGCGACGCCTGCAATGCCGGCTTCATCGATGCCTGGCTGGACGGGGCGTCCGAAGAGACCTGCCTGAAGGCGGGCATCCGTTTCGGCAGCCGGGCCGTGCAGGCGGCCGGCGGCGCGAAGCTGCTGGCGAGCACCGATTAAAGCAATTCCAGGGGAAGCGCAGCGGTTTCCCTGGAATGCGAATGAAAAAGCCCTCAGACGATGGCGCGGTCGTTGGCGTCGAAGCGATGCAGGCTCGCCCTGTCCGGCGTCGCGAACACCACGTCGTCGGGCGCATAGGCGTGTTCGCCGAACAGGCGCACTGTCAGAAGACCGGTCGCCTCGGTTTCCAGATAGACGATCGTGTCGGCGCCGAGATGCTCGACATGGATCACCTTGCCCTTCCAGTCGCCGCTTTCGCGCGACAGGGCGATGTGTTCCGGGCGGACGCCGATCGTCTTTGCGCCTGACTGGCTAAGTTTTTCCGCCGGGATGAAATTCATCTGCGGCGAGCCGATGAAACCGGCGACGAAGACATTGGCGGGCTTGTTATAAAGTTCCATCGGCGAGCCGATCTGCTCGATCGCGCCGGCATTCAGCACGACGATCTTGTCGGCAAGCGTCATCGCCTCGACCTGGTCGTGGGTGACGTAGATCATCGTCGCCTTCAGCCGCCGGTGCAGGCCGGCGATCTCCAGGCGGGTCTGGACGCGCAGCGCGGCGTCGAGGTTGGACAGCGGTTCGTCGAACAGGAAGAGTTTCGGCTCGCGCACGATGGCGCGGCCGATCGCGACGCGCTGGCGCTGGCCGCCGGAAAGCTCGGCCGGGCGGCGGGCGAGATAGGGATCGAGCGACAGCATGCTCGAGGCCTTCGTCACACGGGTATCGATTTCCGCCTTTTCGGTGCCCGCCTGCTTCAGGCCAAGACCCATATTGTCCTTGACCGTCAGGTGCGGATAAAGCGCGTAGGACTGGAAGACCATGGCGATCCCGCGCTTCGCGGGCGGGGTCGTCGCCATTTCCTGGCCGTCGATGCGGATCGAGCCTGACGTGGCGTCCTCGAGGCCGGCGATGACGCGCAGCAGCGTGGACTTGCCGCAGCCGGAGGGGCCGACGAAGATCACGAACTCGCCGTCCTTGACCTCCAGGTCGATGCCTTTCAGCACCTCGTTGCTGCCGAAGGCCTTGCGGATGGATTTCAGTTGAAGCGAACCCAAGGGCGTTTTCCTTAAATCGGGCTGTCAGAGGCGGACGGGCGCGCCGGTGCGCACGCTTTCGTCCGCCGCGAGGCAGATGCGCAGCGACTGGACGGCGTCGTCCATGTGCCGGGTGAGATCGATATTTTCGCGGATGGCTTTCAGCACATAGGCCTGTTCGAGATCGCAGAGTTTCTGGTGATCCGGCTCGCCGGTCATGGCGAGATCCTCGTCGCGCCGCACGAACTGCCCGTCCGGGCCGGTTTCGGCCGAATGGACGCGGATGACCGAGGTCTTGGTATGGGTGTCGATATCGTCGGACTTCGCCTTGGCGTCCACCAGGATCGAGACCGAGCCCCTGGGCGACATGACGTCCTTCACGAAGAAGGCCATTTCCGACATCATCGGGCCCCAGCCCGCCTCGTACCAGCCGACCGAGCCGTCCTCGAACAGGACCTGCATATGGCCGTAATTGTACATGTCCGGCGCGACTTCATCCGTCATCCTGAGGCCCATGCCGCGCACCTCGACGGCTTTCGCATCGGTGATCTGGCACCAGACATCCACATAATGCACGCCGCAATCGACGATCGGCGAGGTGGTCTGCATCAGCGCCTTGTGCACATCCCATTTGGCGCCGGAGGACTGCTGGTTGAGGTTCATGCGGAAGACGTAGGGCGGGCCGAGCTTGCGGGCTTCCTCGATCAGCCGCATCCAGGACGGATGGTGGCGGAGGATGTAACCGACCACCAGCTTGCGGCCGTGCTTCTTCGCGGCCGCAACGACGCGTTCGGCATCGGCGACGGTGGTCGCCAGCGGCTTTTCGACGAAGACGTCACAGCCCGCCTCGAAGGCCATGACCGCATAATCCGCATGGGTGTCGGAATAGGTGTTGATCGAGCAGAGGTCCGGCTTCGTCTCCCGCAGCGCCTGCTCGAAATCGGTGAACAGCGGATAGGCTTCGAGCCCGGCCGGCAGGTCGCGTTTCGAGCGGTTGACGAGGCCGACGATCTCGAAACCCGGATTGTCGTGATAGGCGAGCGCGTGGCTTCTGCCCATGTTGCCGAGGCCGGCGACGAGGACGCGGATGGGGCGGGTGGACGATGTCACTTGACGGCTCCGGATGTGATGCCGCGGATCAGCTGCCGCGAGAAGATGACGTAGAGGACCATGACCGGCAGGATCGCCAGAGACAGGGCCGAGAGCACGGCGTTCCAGTTGGTGACGAACTGGCCGATGAACATCTGGGCGCCCAAGGTCACCGTCTTGGTGCCTTCCCCGGGGGCGAGGATGAGCGGGAACCAGAGGTCGTTCCAGATCGGGATCATGGTGAAGACCGCGACCGTCGCCATGGCGGGGCGCACCAGCGGCAGGACGAGGCGGAAGAAGATCGCGTATTCGGACAGACCGTCGATGCGGCCGGCACTTTTCAGGTCGTCCGAGACGGTGCGCATGAATTCAGACAGGATGAAGATCGCCAGCGGCAGGCCTTGCGCCGTGTAGACCAGGATCAGCGAGGTCAGCGTGTTGACGAGGCCGGCGGCGACCATGCCCTGCAGGATTGCCACGGTGCCCAATCGGATCGGGATCATGATGCCGAGCGCGAGATAAAGGCCCATCAGCGTATTGCCGCGGAAGCGGTATTCCGACAGCGCGAAGGCGGCCATGGCGCCGAACAAGAGGACCAGCGCGATCGAGGCGACGGTGACGATCAGGCTGTTCTGGAAATAACCGGCGAAATTGCCCTGGCTCAGCACGGTCTGGTAACCGATCAGGCTGAAGGTCGAGGGGGTCGGCAGGGCCATCGGCTGGCTAAAGATCGCGCTGCGGCTCTTGAACGAGTTGACCAGCGTCAGAAACACCGGAAACAGCGCCACCAGCGTATAGGCGATCAGCGCCAGATGAATGAAGGCGGCACGGACGGGGGCGGAGCGGGCTTTCGACATCGTTTCAGCCTCAGAACTGGTAGCGGCGCATGCGGCGCTGGATGACGAAGAGATAAAGCGCGACGCCGGCGAGGATGATCAGGAACATTACCGCGGCGATGGTGGCACCCATGGAACGGTCGCCCATCTGGTTCTGGAACCCGAAGAAGGTGCGGTAAAGCAGCGTGCCGAGAATGTCGGTCGAGCCGTTCGGGCCGGCGAGCGCCCCCTGCACCGTGTAGATCAGGTCGAAGGCGTTGAAATTGCCGACGAAGGTGAGCACCGAAACGATGCCGATCGAGGGCAGGATGAGCGGCAGCTTGATCTTCCAGAACTGGCTCCAGCCGGTAATGCCGTCACATTCCGCGGCTTCCAGCACTTCGTCCGGGATGTTCAAGAGCGCCGCATAGATCAGCATCATCGGGATGCCGACATATTGCCAGACGGAGATCAGCGACACGGCGATCAGCGCGGTCTCCGCTTTGCCGAGCCAGGGCGCGAAGGCCCATTTCAGGCCGACCAGATCCATCAGGCTCGGGGCGATGCCCCAGATCGGCGAGAGGATGAGCTTCCAGATGAAGCCGACGATGACGAAGGAGAGCAGCGTCGGCACGAAGATCGCCGAGCGGTAGAAGGCGGCGAACCGCAGGCCCGGCAGCGACAGCATCGCGGCGATCGCAATGCCGACCGGGTTCTGCACCAGCATATGGATGATGAAGAAAACGACGTTGTTGCGCAGCGCATTCCAGAAATCGGCGGAAAGGCGCGGGTCGCCGAACAGCGTCTTGAAATTGTTGAAACCGACGAAGGCGAGCTGGCCCTCGACCATGTTGAACAGCGACAGCCTGAGCGTCTCGATCAGCGGCAGGATCATCACCGCCGTATAGACGAGGAAGGCCGGCGCCAGGAAAACGGCGATATGCCAGCGGATCGGGCGTTTCACCGGAACCGTTTCGATATCGGTTATTTCGGTATCGCTCATGGATGTCGGGTCCGGGTTTGGATTTTAAACTGACTTGGTGGCGATGCCCCTCATCCGCCTGCCGGCACCTTCTCCCCGTTATCACGGGGAGAAGAGATATGCCGCACGGTTTCCGTGCCCTCAAAGGCATGGTGGGGCAAGTCCCCTCTCCCCGCATGCGGGGGTCCGAAGGACGGGTTGAGACGAGTGGCTCAACCCGGGCATGGGGTAGGGTGAGGGGCCGTCTAGAACGGCTTTACTTCGCCGGCTTGTACCAGCTGTCGAGGCCCTTCTGGGTCTCGGCGGCGGCCTGTTCCGGGGTTTGCGTGCCATTGATGACGTTGGCCGAGACGCGCCACATTTCGAGGTCGAGGTTCGGCTGGCCGCGGCCGACGATGGCCGCGCTCGGGCGGATCGTCTGCTTGCAGTTCTGACGCCAGGAGACGAATTCCTGGGCGAGCGCATCCTGCATCTTCACCGGCGTCGAGTTCAGGCTGAAGAAGCCCGGCGCGGCGTTGGCATAGAGATCGGCGAATTCCGGCGAAGCGACCCAGGAGAGGAATTTCTTGGCGGCTTCGAGGTTCTTGCCCTTGGCATTGAGGCCGATGCCGATGTCGTTATGATCGGAAATGTAGCAGGTATCGCCTGCCTTCTTCACCGGCGGCGGGAAGGCGCCCATTTCGAAATCGGCCTGCGCCTTGAACGGGGCGATTTCCCAGGAACCGGCCGGATAGATGGCGGCGCGGCCGAGCGTGAACAGGTTCTGGCTGTCCGGATAGGTCTGGGCTTCGAAACCGTCGCCGAGATAGGGCTTCCACTTGGCGAGCGTCTTGTAGGGGTCTACCCAGTCGGCGTCGGTCAGCTTTTCCTTGCCCGCGATCAGCGCCTTGCGGCCGTCCTCGCCCTTCCAGTAGTTCGGGCCGATATTGTAATAGCCCATGGTCGCCGATTCCCACTGGTCCTTGGTGCCCATGGCGAGCGGGATGTACTTGCCGTCCTTCTTGAACTTTTCGAGGACCGCGAAGAACTCGTCCTCGGTCTTCGGGATCTGGACGCCCGCATCCGCGAAGGCCTTCTTGTTGTAGATGAAGCCGTGGATGACGGAAGCCATCGGAACGCAGAACGTGGTCTTGCCGTCGTCGGTGGTCCAGGCGGACTTGCCGACGTCGGAGAAGTTGGAAATGCCCGGCAGGTCGTTCAGCGGGGCGAGCTGGCCCTTCTGGAACATGGCGAGCGACAGATCGAACGGACGGCAGGTGATGAGGTCGCCCGCGGTGCCGGCTTCGAGCTTGGCGTTGACGGCGGAATTGTATTCCGTCGGCGCCATCGGCGCGAAGGTCACCTTGATGCCCGGGTTCTTGGCCTCGAAGGCGGGAATGATCTTCTGCTGCCAGATCGGCAGGTCGTCGTTGCGCCAGCTCTCGATGGTGAGCGTGGCGGTCTGTGCGGAGGCCCCGGTGGCGACAAGGCCTGCCGGTGCGAGTACGGTCGTGGCAAAAAGAATGCTTTTCAATATGCGTGTCATGATGTTCTCCCTTTTATATGCGCCTTTCAGGCGCGCTTCATGGAACTCTTGGACGCCTGCAATTCGGCAAGCGCTACGCGCAGCACATCTTGCGAACGGGAAAGCAAAACCTTGGCCGCCTCGACATCCGTCGCTCCGGCTGCGAGCAGGACGGCGACCTTCACCGAACCTTCGGCGGTCTCGATCCAGGCCCTGGCTTCATCGAACCCGATTCCGGCAATGTCCGCGACCATGCGGGCGGCGCGGATGCGCAGCTTGCCGTTGTCGGCGCGCAGATTGACCATATGGCCGTCATGGACGTGGCCGAGTTTCACGGCAGTCAGCGTCGACAGCATGTTGAAGGCGATCTTCTGGGCGGTCGCAGCCCCCATGCGGGTGGAGCCGGCGACGACTTCCGGCGGCGTTTCGAGCAGGATCGCCGCATCGGCGCCTTCGAACAGCCTTGCGCCGGCATTGTTGGCCATCGCCACCAGCCTTGCGCCGCGGCGTTTTGCGGTCTCGGCAACCGCCACCGTATAAGGCGTCGAACCGCTCGCGGAAACGCAGATGACGCAATCCGCCGCGTCGACGACATCGGCGTCACGTTCGCCGAGCGCCGCATCGTCCTCGGGCCCGCCCGGCAGGTCGGCTATGCCCGGAAGGCCGCCGGCAAAAAGAATGGCGATCTGTTCGGGCGGGATGCCGTAGGTGCCGGGAAGTTCCATCGCATCGGCCATCGCGACAAGGCCGGCACTGCCGGCACCGGCATAGATCACCTTGCCGCCTGACTTCAAAGTCTCAACGACGAGTTCGGCTGCCCTGGCAATCGCCGGGATGGCGGGATCGACGACCTCTGCCGCCGCCTGCTGACCGGATGCGAGAAGCGCAAGAATCTCGGCGGATGCGAGCGTATCAAGCCCCTCCGCTTTCCCATGTCTCGCTTCGGTGGCAGTTCTGCTCATCCGACGTCTCCCTCTACCAAAATGATGCCAAAAAAATACCAATTGTCCAGAAGGAAAATTAACTTTTATGAACGGATCGGTAATTTCGGCGGAAACATATGAAAATAATGCAGCATTTTCAATTCACTGAAAGCCGCAACCTGAGTTTTTTGAAATCATGCTTGGTTATTGGTACTTTTTTGGTATTATATGGGCGGAGGTATCTATGGCGGCCTATTTTATCGGAATCGATGGTGGTGGAACAAGTTGCCGTGCGGCGTTGGCTGACGGAAATGGCACCATCCTTGGCTGCGGCAAGAGTGGCGCCTCCAATATCCTGACCGACCCCGATACAGCCCTGAAGCATATTGCCGAGGCGTCCCGCCTCGCCTTTGCGGAAGCGGGACTGGAGCCCGACCTGTCCGCCACGTCTGCCGTTCTCGGCCTTGCCGGCAACAATGTCGGCGACGCGGTCAGTTACGTGCAGGCGCGGCTGCCTTTCAGGCAATCGGATATCGTGTCCGACGGCGTCATCGCGCTGCAGGGCGCGATCGGCGACGAGGACGGGGCGATCGGCATCGTCGGCACCGGCACCGTCTATATCGCCCGGCATCAGGGCAGGCTGCATTCGGTTGCCGGCTGGGGTTTCCAGGTCAGCGATCTCGGCAGCGGCGCGCGGCTTGGCCAGCTTGCGCTGCAGGAAAGCCTGCTTGCCTATGACAACATCCACCCGATGACCGGCCTGTCCAAAGCCATTCTCGCCGAGTTCGACGGCAATCCGGAAAAGGTGGTCGACTTCGCCCGGCTGGCGAAACCCGGCGATTTCGGGCGGCATACGCCGAAAGTGTTCGAATTCGCGCGGCAGGGCGACGAGGCAGCGATCCGCATCCTCAAGACCGGCGCGGCCGGCATCGACGAGGCGCTTGATGCCGTGGACGGGATCACCCGGGGCCGGGGCCGGCTATGCCTGCTCGGCGGGCTTGCCCCTCTTTATCCCGAATACCTGGCCGAACGGCATCGTATCCGGCTTTCCAAACCGCTTGCCGACGCGTTGACGGGGGCGGTGGCACTTGCCGTCAAGACCTATGGGGCGCGGGCGGAGCTTCGCGCATGAACCAGACGCTCGCCGCCATCCTGCCGCTCGACGGCCTGCAATCGGCCGGCACCGGGCCGCTTTACCGGAAACTGCGCCAGAGCCTGGAAGACGCGATCCGCACCGGCAAGCTCGGCCATGGCGATGCCCTGCCCGCCGAACGCGATCTCGCCGACTATGCCAATGTCAGCCGCGTCACGGTGCGCAAGGCGGTCGACGATCTCGTCAAGGATGGGCTCCTGACCCGCAGGCACGGTTCCGGCACGTTCGTGGTCAAGCCGATGTCGCGCGTCGAGCAGCCGCTGACCCGGCTCACCTCGTTTACCGAGGACATGGCGCGGCGCGGCCTGGTGACTCGATCCGAATGGCTGGAGCGCGGCCTTTTCCATCCTTCGCCGGAAGAGATGATGATGCTCGGTCTTGCGCCCGGCGAGAAGGTGGCGCGGCTTGGCCGCCTGCGCCTCGGCAACGACATGCCGCTTGCGATCGAACGGGCCAGCATTTCCGCCGACTTTCTGCCCGATCCTTCGGCGGTCACCAACTCGCTCTATGCGGAGCTTGGGAAAATGGATGCGAGGCCGGTGCGCGCCATACAGCGGATATCGGCCTGCAATATGAAGAACCCGGATGCCGGGCTGCTGGCCGTGCCGGTCGGCTCGGCCGGACTTTCGATCGAGCGGGTGTCCTATCTGGCATCCGGCCGGGTCGTGGAGCTGACGCGCTCGCTCTATCGGGGCGATGCCTATGATTTCGTGGCCGAGCTCTCGCTCGGCGAAAACTGACCTTCGAGGACGATGTTATGCTGACCAATATGACGAATATGCGCAAGGAGATCGACGAGATCCCCGAAGCGACGGCCCGACTGCTCGACGGCTCGGCGAGCGAGCTTGCCGCGGCCGGCCGTGCGCTGCGCGAAAAGGACCCGGCCTTCCTGATCACCATCGCGCGCGGTTCCTCCGACCATGCGGCGACCTTCATCAAATACGCAGTCGAACTGACGGCCGGCCGCCCGGTCGCCTCGCTCGGACCGTCGCTCGCTTCGATCTACGGCGCCAGCCTGAAGCTCGACGGCGGTGCGGCCATCGCCATTTCACAATCCGGCAAGAGCCCGGATATCGTCGCCATGGCCGAAGCCGCGACAAAGGCCGGCGCGGTCACGGTGGCGCTTACCAATACGCTGCCCTCGCCGATTGCCAGCGCCTCCGCTTACGCGGTCAACATCAATGCCGGGCCGGAACTCGCCGTCGCCGCCACCAAGTCGTTCGTGAACTCGATCGTCGCGGGTCTTGCGCTGCTGTCGGAATGGGTTGGCGACGAGGCACTCAAAGCCGCCATCCGCGCTCTGCCGGGCCATTTCGACAAGGCGGTCAAGCTCGACTGGAGCGAGCTTGCCAACGAACTTTCCAGCCCCTTGGGCGAGGCGGAATCGCTCTACATGCTCGGCCGCGGCCCGGCGCTGGCGATCGCCAGCGAGGCGGCGCTGAAGTTCAAGGAAACCTCCAACATGCATGCTGAAGCCTATTCGGCGGCGGAAGTGCTGCATGGGCCGGTGGCACTGGTGGAAAAGCGCTTCCCGGTCGTTACATTCGCGGCCCGCGATGCGGCCGAAGCTTCCGCCGTCGAGATCGCCGACAGTCTTTCGGCCAAGGGCGCGCTCGTTTTCGCGACATCCGACAAGGTCAAGGATAGCCGCAGGCTGCCCTTCGTCGCGACCGGCCATCCGCTGACGGATGCGCTCACCCTGATCCTGCCCTTCTACGGTTTCGTCGAAGCCTGGTCCCGCGCCAAGGGTTTTAATCCGGATGCGCCTGTCGCACTGAAGAAGGTGACCGAGACGCTATGAGCATGACCAAGGCCATTACAGGCGCCCGCATCTTCGACGGCACCTCCTGGCATGAGGACGCCGCGCTCGTTTTCGCGGGCAGCAGGATCGAGGCGATCCGGCCCATGGCCGAACTGCCGGAAGGCATCGATCGGATCGACGCCGAAGGCGGGCTGATCGTGCCGGGTTTCATCGACCTGCAGGTGAATGGCGGCGGCGGCGTGCTGCTGAACGAAGAGCAGACGGTGGCGGGTCTCAGGCAGATCTGCACCGCGCATGCCAAGTTCGGCACCACAGCCCTTTTGCCGACGCTGATCACCGATACATACGAGATCACGTCCCGGACCGTCGAAGCCGGCAAGCAGGCGAAGACGGAGGGCGTGCCGGGTTTCCTCGGCCTGCATCTCGAAGGCCCGCATCTTTCGGTGGCACGCAAGGGGGCGCACGATCCCAATCTGATCCGGCCGATGGAGGAGAAGGACATCGAACTGATGCTCTCCTGCAGGGACGTCTTCGATGCGATGATGATCACCATCGCGCCGGAAAACGTCACCGCGGAACAGGCCGCACGGCTGGCACAGGCCGGCTTCATGGTGAGCCTTGGCCATACCGACACGACCTACGAGGTTGCAAAGACCTATGCGGAGGCGGGCGTTCGCACGGTCACCCATCTCTTCAACGCGATGAGCCCGCTCGGCCATCGCGAGCCGGGCGTCGTCGGCGCGGCGCTCGATATCGGTTCGCTCCATGTCGGGATCATCGCGGACGGCATCCATGTCCATCCGGCTGCGATGGGCGTGGCGCTGCGGGCGAAAAAGGGGCCGGGCAGGATCTTCATCGTCACCGACGCGATGTCGACCATCGGCACCGATATGAAGAGCTTTACGCTCAACGGCCGTGAGATTCTGCGCCGGGACGGGCGGCTGACACTGGCCGACGGCACGCTCGCCGGCGCCGATATCGACATGATCTCGTCGGTCCGCTTCGCTCACGCGGCACTCGGCCTGCCAATCGAGGAGGCGTTGCGCATGGCATCCGCCTATCCGGCGGAAGCGGCTTACCTCGCCGACCGCAAGGGCGCGCTGAAACCCGGGTTCGATGCGGATTTCGTGCTGCTGACCGCCGAACTCGGCATGAAGAGCACCTGGATCGGCGGGGTGAAGGTTCATCAGGAGTAAGGATCTGCACCGGAGATCGCCCCTCATCCCCCTGCCGGGACCTTCTCCCCGCATGCGGGGAGAAAGAAGATGGAGCGCCGACAGTGCCACGAATCCCTTCTCCCCGTCAAAACGGGGAGAAGGTCCCGGCAGGGGGATGAGGGGCAATGCTCCACATTCCAGCACAAATTTAGCCGGCTATCGGAAACCTTATTTCGACCTTTAGCCCCCTGCCATCGCGCCCATCCCCGAGCGTCATCTCCGCTCCATGCAGGCGGGCGATCTCTTCGACGATCGGCAGGCCGAGGCCGGTACCGAGCTTGTCGGAACGGTCGCCGCGATCGAACCGCCTGAGAACGGAGGCCCGTTTTTCCGGAGGGATGCCGGGGCCGTCGTCCTCGACCTCCAGCACCGCCGCTTCGCCTTCCGCCCTGACGCGTACCGTGACTTCCGCACCATGGCCGGCATAAAGCAACGCGTTGCCGATCAGGTTCTTCATCAGTTCGCCGATCAGCAGCGGTTCGGCGGAAATCATGATCTCCCCCTCCCCTTCAAAACCGAGATCGATCCCGGCATCGGCGGCAAGCGGGACGTTGTCGGCCGTCGCACCGCGTGCCAGCGCCGTCAGGTCGACGCGCTGCATCGAGGCGGAGCGGGTGGCGGCATCGATCTTCGCCATCAGCAGGAGCTGGGCGAGAATGCGCTCGGCATCCGCCACCGCCTCGTCCGCCTTGCGGGCGGCTTCCTTCACCTCGGCGAGTTCCGTGGCGCGGTCGGCGAGCGCCAGCTGGGTGCGGATGATGGTGAGCGGCGTGCGCAACTGATGGCTGGCATTGCCGGTGAAATGCCGCAGTGCCTCCAGCGCGCCTTCCAGCCGGACCATGAAGGAATTGACCGTATCGACGAGGCCCTGCACCTCGTTCGGCACCCGCTCGCCGATCGGGTGAAGATCGTCCGGGCTACGTTCGGCGATCGCCTCGCTGAACCGGTAGAGCGGCCGGAGCGACAGCGTGACCGCCACCCAGACGATGATCGCGGCGCCGACGATCATGAACAGCAGGCGCAGCGCCGAGCGGATCAGGATGGTCCGGGTCAGCTGCTGGCGGGCGATGGTGGTTTCGGCGACCGTGACGGTGAACGGCACGGAATTGATGCCGGTGGAGGCGGAGCGGGCGAGTGCGGCGACCCGGATCGGCTCGCCGCGAAAGGTGGCGTTCTCGAAGGCGGCGGCCTGGCCCTCGCGGCGGGGGATCGACGGCAGCGTCTGGTAGCCGGTGATGAATTTTCCAGGCGGCCCGTCGACGCGGTAAAAGACCCGGTCCTGGGCCGCGGAGGTCAGCATTTCCAGGGCGACATAGGGGATGTCCACTTCAAGCGAACCGTCTTCGGCGACGATCACCCGTTCGGCGATGGCGAGCGCCGAGCCGGCAAGCACGCGATCGGACACCTCGTTGGCCGTATCGACGGCCTCGCCCCACGTATCGATCATGGCGATCGTGCCGATCACCGCCGTCGAGACGAGAAGCCAGGCGAGCAGCCGGCGGCGGAGCGAATAGGCTGCCGGCGGCGTAACAGGCTGGGCACCATGCTGGATCGCCGTCATGCGCCCGGCGCCGTGGTTTCGAGGTAATAACCGATGCCGCGGGCGGTCTTGACGGTCAGGCCATGCGGGGCAAGGCGCCGGCGCAGGCGGCTCACATATTGCTCGATCGCATTGGCCGACAGGTCGTCGTCGAAGCCGGTCAGCGACGCCATGATCGCATCCTTGGAGACGACCTTGCCGGCGCGCAGGAACAGCAGTTCCAGCAGCGCGACCTCGCGGGCGGGCAGATCGAGGGGCACGCCCTGGCTGGAAAAGCTGCGCGAATTCAGGTCGAAGGTGATGCCGCCATAGTTGACGATCGAACTTCTGAGGCCCGCCTGCCGGCGCAGCAGCACCCGGATGCGCGCTTCGAATTCGGAAATGTCGAAGGGCTTGATCATGTAGTCGTCGGCGCCGAGATCGAGCCCCTTCACCCGCTCCTCCGGCGTGCCGCGGGCGGTCAGGATCATCACGGCTGCCTTGTTCGCCCGCGCCCGCATCGCGCGCAGCACGTCGAGCCCGTCCATTTCCGGCAGGTTCAGGTCAAGAATGACAAGGTCGTAGGTTTCGGCGGCGGCGACCGCCTCGGCGGAGGCACCATCGGCGACCGCATCCACCGCATAACCGCTGCCGCGCAGGATCGTCGACAGCCCCTCGGCCAGCGCCTGATTGTCCTCGACCAGAAGAATACGCACAAAATCTCCCCGCTTCCGCAGACGATTATAAACGCGGAAACGGGGATGTCACGGATGTGGTGACGCCGTGGTTACTTCGACGGTTATTGCGAACGGCCGATGTAGTCCATCTTGCCGATCGGAACGCCCTTGTGACGCAGGATCGCGTAGGCCGTGGTGACGTGGAAGTAGAAATTCGGCAGCGCGAAGCCGAGGACGTAGTTGCGGCCGGTGAATTTCGTCTCGCCGCCGCGTGTCTTGATGATCACTTCGGCATCTTCGCGGTCGGCCATGCTGGCCGGATCGACACCCTGCAGGAACGCCACGGTCTTTTCGATACGGGCATGCAGGTCGGCGAAGGTGACTTCTTCGTCGGCCATCGGGATGTTTTCGATCTGGCCAACGCGGACCGGCACGAATTTCGCCGTATCGCTGGCACGCTGGATCTGGGAAGTCAGCGGATACATGTCATGGACCAGCCGGGTTTCCAGCAGTTCCTTGTGGGCGATGCCCTTCTCGTCGGCGAAGGCTTCGCCTTTCTTCAGGATTTCCGTGAGATTGTCGAAAGCGCGGATAAAAACCGGGACCGTGATATCGTAGAGGGTGAGCGACATGGCGAAACCTTTGCGTGATGGCAGGAAGCCGGGTCTTCCGGCATGAAAAGACCGCCCACAGGTAATGACACCGCATCGGAAAACAAGCCGGTAAAATCTGCATTCCGGGCGCTGTGGCGAGAAGGTGACGCCTGTTCCGGTCGGCTTGCCGCAGCCATCGCGGTGGGGCATTGTGGCGCGATGAAAAGGCTGCTTTTCCCATTCCTCTGCCTTGCCCTTTCGCCCGGCCTCGGCATGGCGGACACGACCCTGTTCCGGGCGCTTTCCGGGCGGGACGACGCGCCGATGCTGACGGTCTATTCCTCGCTGGACGAACCGCTTGCCAAGCCGATGATCGCCGGCTTCCAGACGGCCAATCCGGATATCGCCGTTCGCTACGAGGACATGCTGACGGGCGAGATCTACGACCGGATCGTCAGGGAAACGGATGCCGGCAGCAAGACCGCCGACTTCGCCTTTTCCTCCGCCATGGACCTGCAGGTAAAACTTGCCAATGACGGCTATGCCCAGCGCAGCGACCTGCCGATGAGCGGGCAGTGGCCCGGCTGGGCCAACTGGCGCAATACCGCCTATGCGCTGACCTTCGAACCGGCCGTGTTCGTCTACCACAAGCCGAGTTTCAAGGACGCCGCCCCGCCATCGACCCGGGCCGAACTGGTCGAATTCCTGCAGAAGCGGGGCGATACGGTGTACGGCCGGATCGGCACCTACGACATCGAGCGATCCGGCGTCGGTTTCCTGTTCATGGCGCGCGACCAGGAACAGTTCGGCGACATCTGGTCGGTGATCCGGGCCATGGGGGCCGCAGGCGTGAAACTTTACTCGACCAGCCAGGCGATCCTGGAGCGCGTCGCCGACGGACGGTTCCTGCTCGGCTACAATATTCTCGGCTCCTATGCCGCCGACTGGGCCTCGCGCCATCCCGATGTCGGTATCGTGCTGCCGAAGGACTACACGGTTGTCATGTCGCGCATCGGCCTGGTGCCGCAGGCCGCCGCCGCTCCGGATCTCGGCAAGCGCTATCTCGAATTCTTCATGTCGAAGGAAGGCCAGACGATCATGGCCCGCGAGCTGCAGATCCCCGCCGTCAGCCCGGAGGTCGCCGGCAACAATACCGCCACCACGCTCCGGGAGATGCTCGGCGGGCAGCTGAAACCCGTGCCGGTCAGCCTCGGGCTGATGGTCTACCTCGACCAGGTGAAGCGCGCCCGGCTGATTTCCCGCTGGAACGAGGTCCTCCGGCTGCAATAGCCATAAAATTCCGCAGCCGCGGCGCGAAACCCCTTGCCAAATCGTCCGACTGGGAAAAATGTCAGGTACATGTCAGCTTCATGTGCTGGCTTAGGGCATTCGGCCCCCGTGGAGGCGGGGACCCGATTCACGATGGGAGGACATCGGACCGGCGCTCTTCGCCTGGCCTTCGCTTCTCCCTGGTTTCGTCAGAACAAACATTTCGCGTCGGATCAAGACGCCAACGGAGGATCGACCCTTGAAACACTTCTTCCTTGCTTCCCTTCTCGCGGGCGCAATCGCACTTCCGGCCGCTGCGGCCGATTATTCCATCATGGCTCCGGCAGCGCCGGGCGGCGGCTGGGACCAGACGGCCCGCACCATGCAGACGGCCCTGCAGACGGAGAAGATCTCCAGCAAGGTGCAGGTGATGAACGTTCCGGGCGCCGGCGGCACGATCGGCATCGCCCAGTTCGCCAGCCAGCAGAAGGGCAATCCGAACCAGCTGATGGTCGGCGGCTACGTCATGGTCGGCGCCATCCTGACCAACAAGTCGCCGGTGACCCTCAAGGACGTCACCCCGATCGCGCGCCTGACCGGCGAATATGAAGTGATCGTCGTTCCGGCCTCTTCCGACATCAAGTCGGTTGCAGACCTGACTGCCAAGCTGAAGGCAAATCCGGGTTCGGTCTCCTGGGGCGGCGGCTCGGCCGGCGGCACGGACCACATCACGGCCGGCCTGATCGCAAAGGCTGCCGGCGTCGACCCGACGAAGGTCAACTACATCGCGTTTTCCGGCGGCGGTGAAGCGCTCGCCGCCATCCTCGGCGGCCAGGTAACGGCCGGCATCTCGTCCTATGGCGAATTCGAAGGCCAGATCAAGGCCGGCACGCTGCGCCTCCTCGCCATCTCCTCGGACAAGAAGATCGAAGGCATCAACGCCCCGACGCTGAAGGAGTCCGGCCTCGATGTCGTGATCCAGAACTGGCGCATGGTCGCAGCTGCCCCGGGCCTCTCCGACGACCAGAAGAAGGCTATCGCCGCGGACATCGAGAAGCTCGCAAAGTCCAAGACCTGGCAGGACAACCTGAAGACCAAGGGCTGGATCGACACCTATCTTTCCGGTCCGGCATTCGAAGCGCAGCTCGCCAAGGACATCGCTGCGACTGAAAGCATCCTGAAGGACATCGGTCTGGTCAAATGAGCCTCGACAACAACAAAACGACCACCGAGCAGCGCCGCCCCGACTGGGCGGCGCTTGTTATCGCCGCCGTTCTCGTCATCATGGCGGGCGTCATCTTCTTCGACGTCTCCCGGTTGCGCGAAATGGGCGGTTATTCCCAGGTCGGCCCGGCCACCGTTCCGGACTGGATCGCATTCGCCCTGATCGGTCTCGCAATCTGGACCGTGTTTGCTGCCTTCCGCCACGACTTTCCGGAGCGCGAAAAGCAGGAATTCAAGCCGGTCGTGTGGGTCGTTGCCGGCCTGGTCGCGCAGATGGCCCTCATCCGCATCGCCGGCTTCTCGATCGCGACGGGCTGTCTCTTCGGTCTTGCCGCTGCCGGCTTCGGAGCGCGCAGGATCTGGATCAGCATTCCGGTCGGCATCGTCATCTGTTTCGCCATCTACTGGCTCTTCGCCGTCATGCTGCAGCTTTCATTGCCAGCAGGTCCACTGGAACGACTGATCCATTGATCGGGCCCTTAAGAGTAAGATCATGAGCACTTTCGATTTCCTTCTGCAGGGTCTGGCCTCGGCGATGATGCCGATGAACCTGCTCTATGCGCTGATCGGCGTGACGCTCGGCACCTTGGTCGGCGTTCTGCCGGGCATCGGCCCGGCCACCACCGTCGCCCTTCTCCTGCCCGTCACCTACCAGCTCGACGCGACCGGTTCGCTGATCATGTTTGCCGGCATCTATTACGGCGGCATGTATGGCGGCTCGACGACCTCGATCCTTCTGAACACGCCGGGCGAAAGCGCCTCGATCGTGACGGCCCTCGAGGGCAACAAGATGGCCCGTGCAGGTCGCGGTGGCCCGGCGCTCGCGACGGCGGCGATCGGTTCGTTCGTTGCCGGCTTGATCGCAACGCTGGCGCTTGCCTTCGTCGCGCCGCTGGTCGTCAAGATTGCTCTGTCGTTCGGCCCGCGCGAAAACTTCGCGCTGATGGTGCTGGCCTTCATCACCGTGTCGTCAGCCTTCGGCAATTCCGCGCTTCGCGGCCTCACCTCGCTTTTCATCGGTCTGTCGCTGTCGCTGGTCGGCATCGACCAGCTGACCGGCCAGAACCGCCTTTCCTTCGGCGTTCCGGATCTGCTCGACGGTATCGAAGTCACGACGATGGCGGTCGCCATGTTCGCGATCGGCGAAACCCTGTTCATCGCGGCTCAGGGCGCGCAGGCACCGGACAAGATAGAAGCCATCAAGGGTTCTGTCTGGATGACGGCCAATGACTGGGCGCGCTCCTGGAAGGCGTGGCTGCGCGGCACCGTGATCGGCTTCCCCATTGGCGCGATGCCCGCCGGTGGTGCTGAAATCGGTACTTTCCTGTCCTATGCGACGGAGAAGAAGCTCTCCAAGCATCCGGAAGAATTCGGCAATGGCGCGATCGAAGGCGTCGCCGGTCCGGAAGCGGCCAACAACGCATCGGCCGCCGGCACGCTGGTACCACTTCTGACGCTCGGCCTGCCCACCTCGGCGACCGCGGCGATCATGCTTGCCGGCTTCCAGCAATATGGCCTGCAGCCCGGTCCGCTGCTGTTTGCGACCAACCCGCAGCTGGTCTGGGGCCTGATCGCATCGCTGCTCATCGCCAACCTGATGCTGCTGGTGCTCAACCTGCCGCTCGTCGGCCTGTGGGTGAAGCTGCTGACAATTCCGAAGCCGTGGCTCTATGCGGGCATCCTGGTGTTTGCGACGCTCGGCACGATCGGCGCCAATCCGTCGGTCTTCGAACTCGGGATGCTGCTGGTTTTCGGTCTCGTCGCCTATGTCATGCGCGTGATGGATTATCCCATCGCGCCGGTCATCGTCGGCCTGATCCTGGGGCCGCTGGCGGAACAGCACCTGCGTCGCGCACTGGCGATCAGCCAGGGCGATATCACGACGCTCTTCCAATCGCCGATCGCCGCGGTGCTACTGGTACTCGCGGCAGTCGCCCTCGTCCTGCCGCTGATCCTGCGCCTGCGCGGCCGCGGCAACGTCCTTACGCAGATGGCAGCCAGCGAAGACTGATCCATAAAGCTGTCAGAAACACTGAAAGCCCGGCTCCTCGCCGGGCTTTTTTTATTTGGATTGGAAGATCGGCGGGCCGGCAAGGCGGGAGAATTCCTATTGCCCGAACACCGACCAGCCGGTTCTGGTGGCCAGCATTTCAAGTGCCAGTGAACCGATGAGCGAATTGCCGTTGTGATTGAGGCCCGGCGACCAGACGGCAACGGAGGCCTTGCCCGGAGCAACCGCCATGATGCCGCCACCGACGCCGCTTTTGCCGGGAAGGCCGACGCGGTAGGCGAAATCGCCCGAGCCGTCATAATGGCCGCAGGTGAGCATCAGCGCGTTGATGCGCCGCGCCCGCTGCTTCGACACAACGGTGTGCCCGGTCAGCGGATTGCGGCCCGACGCGGCGAGGAAGAGGGCCGACTTGGCAAGCTGGGTGCAGGTCATGGCCAGCGCGCAATGATGGAAATAGACGCCCAGCACATGTTCGACCGGATGGTCGAGCTTGTTGAACGACCGCATGAAATTGGCGAGCGCGAAATTGCGGAAACCGGTGGCCTGCTCGGACTTGGCCACTTCCGGATCGATGGCGATCGTATCGTCATCCGCAAGGTAACGGACGAAACGGACGATCTCGCCGATCGCCTCGCGCGGCGTATGTCCGGCCAGCACCAGATCGCTGACGGCGATGGCGCCGGCATTGATGAAGGGGTTGCGCGGCTTGCCTTCCTCGTGTTCCAGCTGGACGATCGAATTGAAGGCGGAGCCCGAAGGTTCGCGGCCGACGCGGTTCCAGGTGGTCTCGCCATGTTTGCCGAGCGCCAGCGTCAGGGTGAAGACTTTCGAGACGCTCTGGATCGAGAAGGGTTCGTCGCAATCGCCGACCTTGTGCACTTCGCCATCGACGGTGACGATGGTCATGCCGAACTTCTTCGGGTCGACATGGGCGAGCTGCGGGATATAGTCGGCCACCTTGCCTTCGCCGAGCCGCGGCGTCAGCTTTTCGTGGATCTCCTCGACGATCGCCTGCAGGTCTGCCATCTCTTGAACCCCGAACTGTTGTGCCCTGAGAGGAGCCTTACTATTCGAAGGCGCTGCCGGAAAGATGGTTGCTGGCGGAAGCCTTCACGGCGCCGATCTCCGACCACAGGGAAGCGATCATCGCCGGGTCGACATCCGCCATGATGTCGCGCAGCCAGCCCTCGTGGGCAGCAGCCATGGCGACAAAAAGCTCGGTACCGGCGGGCGTCAGCTTGGCGACGGTGACGCGGCGATCGCCATCCGGCGTCACACGCTGCACGAACCCGTCCGCCTCCAGCCGCTCCACCAGACCCGTGACATTGCCGTTGGTGACCATGGTGCGCTTCGAAAGCTCGCCGAGCCTCAGTCCATCCGCCTCGCGATAGAGCTGCGCCATCAAATCGAACTGGGGAAGCGTCGCGCTGAATTCGGTGCGCAGGCGACGGCGGATTTCGGTGGTGATCAGCTTGGTGGTGGAGAGCATGCGCAGCCACAGCCGCGTCTCGGGCTTGTTTTTCCCATGCGGGCCATGGGCGATCAGTTCCAGGTCGGCGCTCGCCGCTTCCGCTTCCATGCCTATACCCCGAGATATCGATCCTGCAATTCCGTCGTCAGGTCCGCGGACCTGCCGCTCCAGGCGCTTCTTCCGTTTTCAAGGATGACACACCGGTCCGCAACCGGCAAAAGCTCCGAAAGTGTCTTATCCACGACGAGGATCGACAAACCTTCGGCCTTCAGCCGCCGGATCGCCTTCCAGATGTCCTGGCGGATCACCGGAGCAAGGCCTTCGGTCGCCTCATCGAGAATCAAGAGGCGCGGATTGGTCATCAGCGCACGGCCGATCGCCAGCATCTGCTGCTCGCCGCCGGACAGCGACCTTGCCATTTGCGCATGCCGCTCCTCAAGCCGGGGGAACAGCTCGTTGACGCGCTCCAGCGTCCATTGGCCGGGCCGCCCGGCGGCGACAAGGTTCTCGTGCACCGTCAGATTCGGAAAACAACGGCGGCCTTCCGGTACCAGGCCGATGCCGAGCCTGGCGACATGGTGCGGCCGCCTGCCCTTCGTATCGGTGCCGCCGATCTTCACGGCGCCGGCACGTGGCGGATTGAGGTTGCAGATGGCGCGGATGGTGGTTGTCTTGCCCATGCCGTTGCGGCCCATCAGGGCGACGGCTTCGCCTTCCGCGACTGCAAGGTCGACGCCGAAAAGCGCCTGGCTTGCGCCGTAGAATGCTTCGATCCTGGTGACATCGAGCAGCATCAGGCGTGATCTCCGAGATAGGCGGTGCGCACGGTCGGGTCGCGGCGGATCTCCTCCACCGTTCCCGTCGCGATGATCCGGCCGTAGACGAGGACCGAGATGCGGTCGGCGAGTGCGAACACGGCGTCCATGTCGTGCTCAACCAGCAGGATCGGTGCTTCCTGTCGCAGCGTATCGAGGAAACGGGTCAGAGATTTCGAGCCTTCCGGCCCCATGCCTGCCATCGGCTCGTCGAGCAGGAAGGCCTTTGAGCCGAGGGCGAGCGCCATGGCGATTTCCAGCTGCCGGCGTTCACCATGGGAAAGCTCGGCAGCGGGGACGCGGGCGCGGGCCGTGAGGCCGACACGTTCGAGCATGGCCATGGCGGTGTCGATCAGCGTTTTGTCACGCATCACCGGCTTGAAGAAACGAAAGCTGGAGCCCTGCTTCGCCTGCACCGCCAGCATGACGTTGCGCAGACCGGAAAAATCAGGTGCGATCGACGAGACCTGGAAAGTGCGGCCGAGACCGAGCCTTGCACGATCGGCCACGCCGAGCGCGCCGATATCCTGGCCGGCAAAACGCACCGTGCCGCTATCCTGCCGCAGCGTGCCGCAGATCTGATGGATCAGCGTCGATTTGCCGGCGCCGTTCGGGCCGATCAGCGCGTGGATTTCGCCGGGGCGCAGGTCGAGGGTGACGCCGTCCGTTGCCCGCAGCGCGCCGAAATTCTTGACGAGGTTGGAGATCTGGAGAACCGGCTCAACCATGTTTGGCCTTTCCGGCAAGAAGCCCCAGGAGACCGCCGCGCGCAAACAGCACCACGACGAGGAGGATGAGGCCAAGGAAGAACTGCCAGCGTTCTGTAAGGCCGCCGAGCGCATATTCGAAAATCACGTAGAGCGCTGCGCCGGCGAGCGGCCCGAACAGGCGACCGGTGCCGCCAAGGATGATCAGCACGATCAGTTCGCCGGACATGTGCCAGGACAGCATGGACGGGCTGACGAAGCGGTTGAGATCGGCAAACAGCGCGCCGGCAAGGCCGGTGACCGCGGCCGAGATCGCAAAGCCGGTCAGCCGGATGCGATAGGGCTGGATGCCGACGGTCGCGACGCGCACCTCGTTCTGCCTTGCGGCCTGCAGCGCCGTGCCGAAACGCGAGGCGCGGATCAGCGCGAAGAGACCGAGCGCCGCCAGCAGGACGACGTAGCAGATCAGGAAGAAGGTCAGCGGCCGCATCGTGTTGACGCCCGGGAACTGGTTGCGGACGAGGATCGACAACCCGTCCTCGCCGCCATAGGCGGGCCAGGAGATCGCGAAATAATAGACCATCTGCGCGAAGGCGAGCGTGATCATGATGAAATAGACGCCCGAGGTGCGAAGGCTGATCGCGCCGATCGCCAGACCGACAAGGCCGGAGAGGATCGCCGCGACGATCCAGATCACCCACATCTGTTTCGTGCCGGAAAGGCCGAACAGCAGCGGGTCGCCGGAAAAGGCGTGGGCGGCGAGGATGCCGGCAACGTAGCCGCCGATGCCGAAGAAGGCCGCGTGGCCGAAGGAGACGAGACCGCCGAGGCCGAGCGCCAGATTGAGGCCGGTCGCCGCCAGCGCAAGAATGGCGATGCGGGTCGCGAGCGTGATGTAGAACGGCTGGCCGAGCGCGTCCGCCATGAAGGGGACGGCGAGCAGCAGCGCCGCCAGAACAAGGTTGATGAGGGTTTCGCGGGTCAGGATCATCGTCAAACCTTGGGCCTTACGCATGCGCCGCGGGGAAGAGGCCACGCGGCTTGACCGCAAGAATGACCGCCATGACGATATAGATCAGCATCGAGGCCGCCGCGCCGCCGATCATGCCGGCCTGTGCCGGGGCGACGAACAGCGCCAGGATTTTTGGCAAAAGGAAACGCCCCATCGTATCGGTGACCCCGACCAGCAATGCGCCGAGAAGCGCGCCCTTGATCGAGCCGATGCCGCCGATGACGATGACCACGAAGGCGAGGATCAGCACCGGCTCGCCCATGCCGACCTGCACCGACTGCAACGCCCCGACCATGGCGCCGGCGAGACCGGCAAGGGCCGCGCCAAGCGCGAAGACGACGGTGTAGAGCGTGCGGATATCGACACCGAGGGCGCCGATCATTTCGCGGTCGCTTTCGCCGGCGCGGATGCGCATGCCGAGGCGAGTGCGGGAGATCAGCATATAAAGCCCGAAGGCGACGACCGCGCCGGCGGCGATGATTGCGAGCCGGTAGACCGGATATTCCGTGCCGCCCGGCAGCGCGACGGCGCCCTGCAGAAGCGGGGGAATGTCGAGATAGAGCGGGAAGGAGCCGAACAGCCAGCGCGTGCCTTCGGAAAACATCAGGATCAGCGCGAAGGTGGCGAGCACCTGGTCGAGATGGTCGCGATCGTAGAGCCTGCGGATGACCACGAGCTCGACGAGCGCGCCGGCGGCGGCGGCCGCGGCGAGGCTGGCGACCAGGCCGATCCAGAACGAGCCGGTCCACGCCGCCACGGTGGCGCAGGCGAATGCGCCGACCATGTAGAGCGAGCCGTGAGCGAGGTTGATCAGGCCCATGACGCCGAAGATCAGCGTCAGCCCGGCTGCCATGAGAAACAACATGACGCCGAGCTGCAGGCCGTTGAGCAACTGCTCGAGAGCAAGTGCCAAAGTCACAGGCGGACCTTAGATCTTGCAGTCTTTGGCGTAGGCATCACCGTGGTCGGAGAAAATCTTCTCCACCGTCTTGTTGGTGATGACGCCGTTCTGCTTGATCACTTCCGTCAGGTAGATGTCCTGAATCGGATGCTGGTTGGTGTTGAACTTGAATTTTCCGCGCGGCGACTGGATGTCGGCCTTCTTCAGCTCGGCGCCGAAGGCATCGGCATTCTTGACGCTGGCCTTGGAGGCTGCGGCAACGATGAGCTGAGCTGCATCATAAGCCTGGACGGCATAAATGGACGGCAGGCGGTTATATTCCTTCTGGAAGTCCGCCAGGAACTTCTTGCTTGCGGCGTTGTCGAAATCCGGGGCCCACTGGCCGGAGGCCTTGGCGCCGATCGCCGCATCGCCGATCGCCGGCAGGACGTCCTGGCTGAAGGAGAAGCCCGGCCCCATGACCGGGATTTTTACGCCCGACTGGGCGAACTGCTTCATGAAGGCGATGCCCATGCCGCCGGGCAGGAAGACGAAGATGCCGTCGGCGCCGGATGCGCGCATCTGGGCGATTTCGGCCGCATAGTCGGTCTGGCCGACCTGGGTGTAGACTTCGGCGGCGAGCTGGCCCTTGTAATAACGCTTGAAGCCAGTCAGCGAATCCTTGCCGGCCGGATAGTTCGGGGCGAGGATGAACATCTTCTTGTAGCCCTTGTTGGCATATTCGCCCATGGCTTCATGAAGGTTGTCGTTCTGGTAGGCGGCGTTGAAATAGAGCTTGTTGCAGTTGGCGCCGGCAAGCGCCGCAGGCGCCGCGTTGGTCGATACGTAGAACTTGCCCTGGGCCACGGCGCTCGGCGCGACGGCCATCAAAAGGTTCGACCAGACGATGCCGGTCAGGATATCGACCTTGTCGCTCTGGATCATCTTGTCGGCGATCTGCACGGCCAGTTCCGGCTTCTGCGCATCGTCCTCGGTCACGACCGTGATGTCCTTGTTGCCGGCATTCTTGATCGCCAGCATGAAACCGTCGCGCGTATCGATGCCGAGGCCGGCGCCGCCGCCCGAAAGCGTGGTGATCATGCCGATCTTCAGAGGCTCGGCGAAAGCCATGCCGGCGGTGCTCATGCTCAGCGCCAGCGTGGCTGCAGCAAGCATTTTCTTCATGTGACGAACTCCCGTTTGTTTTTTGTGTCGTTCCCGATGCCTTCGACGAACTTTAACATCCGCCGGGTCTTCTTTGTCTTCCACATTTGCGTGGAAACTTCCACTCTGGATATACGGTGGAATTCAACAGTTATTCACTATGGTTACGCCGGGGGCTTCTGCTTCAGGCGGAAGCGCTGGATCTTGCCGGACTCGGTCTTCGGCAGCGCATCGGTGAAGACGACCGAGCGCGGATATTTGTAAGGGGCGATCACCGCCTTGACGTGATCCTGCAGGATCTTGACGAGCAATTCGCTTGCCTCGAAGCCTTTCGCCAGAACCACATGCGCCTCGACGATCGTGCCCCGCGCCTCGTCCGATGCACCGATCACGGCGCATTCCAGCACGGCATCATGTTTCAGAAGCGCTGCTTCGACTTCGGGGCCGGCGATGTTGTAGCCGGCCGAGACGATCATGTCGTCGGAGCGGGCGGCGAAGTGGAAATAACCGTCCTCGTCCTCGATAAAACTGTCGCCCGTGAGGTTCCAGCCGTCCCTGACATAGTCCTTCTGGCGGTCGTCGGCGAGGTATCGGCAGCCGATCGGTCCCTTGACCGCCAGCTTGCCGATCGTGCCGCGCGGCACCTCGTTCATGTCATCGTCGACGACGATCGCCTCGTAGCCGGTGAGCGGCTTGCCGGTGCTGGCCGGCTTTGAATCGCCGAGCCGGTTGGAGATGAAGATATGCAGCATCTCGGTGGCACCGATGCCGTCGAGGATCGGCTTGCCGGTTTTCCTCACCCACTCGTCGAAGACAGGGCCGGGCAGGGTCTCGCCGGCGGACACGGCGATGCGCAGCGACGACAGGTCGGCGCCGGCATCCATCGCCGCCAGCATGGCGCGATAGGCGGTCGGCGCGGTGAAGCTGATCGTCGCCTTGTAGGTCTCGATGATCTCGATCATCTTCGGCGGCGTCGCCTGCTCCAGAAGGGTCGCGGCCGCGCCGAAACGCAATGGGAAGACCGCGAGGCCGCCGAGGCCGAAGGTGAAGGCGAGCGGCGGGGAACCGACGAAAACGTCGTCCGGCGTGACGGAGAGCACTTCCTTGGCATAGGCATCGGCGATGATCAGGATATCGCGGTGGAAATGCATGGTCGCCTTCGGCACGCCGGTGGAGCCGGAGGTGAAGCCGAGCAAGGCTACGTCGTCGCGGCCGGTCTTCACCGCCTCGAAGCGCACCGGCTTGTTGAGCGCCGCCCGATCGAGCTCGGCGTCATGGTTGGCGGTGCCGTCGAAGCCGATCACCTGTTTCAGGAACCGGCTTTCCTTGGCGCAGGCGACCAGTTCGTCCATCAGCCGCGTATCGCAGAGCGCGAGCGAGATTTCCGCCTTGTCGATGATCTTGGCGAGCTCACTGGTCCGCAGCATAGGCATCGTATTGACGACGACCGCGCCGGCCTTGGTCGCAGCCAGCCAGCAGGCAACCATGGCCGGGTTGTTGGCGGAACGGATCAGCACCCGGTTGCCGGGCTTCAGGCCGTAATCCTCGGTCAAAGCGCGAGCGATGCGGTTCGTCCAGTCGGACAATTCCTTGTAGGTGCGGCGGCGGCCGTTGCCGATCAGGGCTGTGTTGTCGCCGAAGCCGCGCTCGACCATGCGGTCGGTGAGCTCGACGCCCGCATTCATCCAATCCGGATATTGGAAGCCTTCTAGCTTGATCTCCGGCCACTGTTCGAAGGGCGGAAGATTGTCGCGGGCAAACGTATCCTGATGGCCTGACGGTCCCAGCATATTTATGTTCCCAAAGTCATTTTTATCGTTGCGGCTTTTCGCCTTTCATTCAGAAAAGCACTGCTGGATTCAGGTTGCAAGAGAGAAATTTTAAGTTTGTAATAATTTTCCGGGGCCCCGTTTTTGCCGCCTACCGAATTGCCGTTGACAAAGGCATAGTGCAAAAATGCGCCTAAAAAGCACTGAAAAGGGAGAGAAAAGCCAAATGCGCCATAAGATTAGCGACTGGGACAATGCCTATGCGAACGGCATCAACATTCCCCAGGGCGACCGCTGGCCAGCGGCATGGGTAGAGCCGGCACGACTTTATCGCGAGACGCTTGCCGCGGCCGGCCGCGCCAGGCTCGGCCTTTCCTACGGGGAAAAACCGCGCAACCGCTTCGACCTTTTCCTGCCCGAAACCGAGCCTGCCGGCCTCGTGGTCTTCGTCCATGGCGGCTTCTGGATCGGGCTCGACAACAGCTACTGGTCGCACTACGCGAGAGGCGCGGTGGAGCGCGGATACGCGGTCGCCATGCCAATGTACACGCTGGCGCCGGAAAACCGCATTTCGGAAATTACGGTGGAAATCGGCAGGGCTATCGAGACCGCGGCAGAAATGGTCGGTGGACCGATCCGGCTGATCGGCCATTCGGCCGGCGGGCATCTGGTGACGCGGATGATCTCCGCCACTTCGCCGCTGCCGGAGGCAGTGCACGGCCGCATCGCCAACACGGTCTCCCTTTCCGGCGTGCACGACCTGCGGCCGATCATGAAGACGAAGATGAACGAGAAGCAGCGGATCGACGCCGAGGAGGCACGATCGGAAAGCCCAGCCCTGCTGGAGCCGTTGCCGGGAGCGCGGGTGACCTGCTGGGTGGGCGCCGGCGAACGCGCCGAATTCATCCGCCAGAACGCGCTGCTCGCCAGCATCTGGAAGGGGCTCGGCGCCGAGACAGAGGCCGTCGAGGAGCCGGACCGGCATCACTTCAACGTGCTCGACGGAATGGAAGATCCGGTCCATCCGATGATGGACGCGCTGTTTTCCTGAAAAGCCGTCCGATGCTGTTCCGCGAAATCGAGGCGCGGCGCGCGGGCCGTCTAGAGCGAAGCGGCTGCACGCGCCGCCTGGTCGTAGTGGCCGGAAAGCGCCCGCAGGCGCGAAGCCATGGCCGACAGCGTATCGCCCGACACTTCGGTCGCCAGTACCGATTTGACGAGCAATGCCTCGCGCACGGCTGCATATTTCGTGCAGGCGTCGGCACCGGCCGGGGTCACCATGACCAGCTTTTCCTTGCCCCGCCGGCCGGACTTGATGAGTTTCAGGCGTTCCAGCTTCTTCAGCGCATAGGTGACCACATGCGTGTCCTCGATGTTGAGGACGAGGGCGATATCGGCCAGCGTCTTCGGCTTGTTGCGGCTGTTGATGTTGTGCAGCACCAGGATGTCGATCGCCGAAAGGTCCGGCACGCCGGCAGCCGCCATGCAGCGCACCATCCAGCGACTGAAGGCGTGGTTCAGCATGATGAGACCGAACTCGATCTCCGACAGAGCCGGAAGGGCACCCGTGGCCAGGTGGCCAGAGGACACGATCGGGCCGAATTCATTCTTCTCCGACGACATGATTTCTCCTCCCGGAACGCGTGCGCCGCGGCCGTCCGGCCGCGGCGCCTCTCAAATCACATCTTCTTGTATGCGTCCAGAATGACGGCGCCGTCAGCGCCCGCCTTCTTCGACCAGTCCTCGGTCAGCTTGGCGCCGACATCGGCCAGGCCCTTCTTGAGATCGGCGTTCGGTTCGAGAACCTTCATGCCGTTCTTCTTGAGGGTTTCCATGTAGGCGGCGGTCTTTTCCGCACCGAGTGCCCAACCACGGGTCTCTGCGGCAGCCGCTGCATCGGTGACCGCCTTCTGGACGGCCGGATCAAGGCCTGCGAAGGCTGCCTTGTTGACGAAGATGACGTTCTTGGGGATCCAGGCCTGGGTATCGTAGTAATGGGTCAGCGATTCCCAGATCTTGCTATCGACGCCGGTGGCGCTCGAGGTCATCAGGCCGTCGACGACGCCGGTTGCGAGCGCCTGCGGCAGTTCCGCCGCCTGGACCGTGACAGGTTGGGCGCCGACGAGATCGGCGATGCGCGACGTGCCGACGTTGTAGGCGCGCCATTTCAGGCCCTTCAAGTCGGCGGTGCTGTTGACGTCCTTCTTGGTGAAGATGCCCTGCGGCGGCCACGGTGTCGCATAGAGGAGCTTGAGGCCCTGCGCATCGAGCGCCTTCTCGATCGCCGGCCTGGAGGCGGCGTAGAGCTTCTTCGACGCGTCGAAGCTGGTTGCCAGGAAGGGCACGACATCGATCCCGAAGACCGGGTTTTCGTTCTCGTGCAGCGAGATCAGCACTTCACCGGCCTGGGCCTGTCCGGTCTGGACGGCGCGTTTGATATCCGGCGCCTTAAAGAGCGAGGCGCTCGGATGGACGGTGATCTTCAGCTTGCCGCCGGTCGCCGTTTCGACGTCCTTGGCGAACTGCATCAGGTTTTCGACATGGTAGTTCGCGGGCGGATAGGCCGACGGCAGGACCCAGGCAGTCTGGGCGAAGGCGGCGCCGGAAGCCGCCAGAAGCGCGGCACCGGCAAGGCCCGAGCGAACGAGAGTGGAGAGCATTTTCCTCATATCAGTTCCCTTTTCTTTCTCTGATTAACCCGGGAATGCCATTTTCGGCAAAACCATCACGATTTCCGGGAAGACCGTGATGATGGCGACGGTCGCCACGAGCAGGAAGAAGAACGGCAGCGAGGCGCGGGCGACAGTCAGACTGTCGCGGCCGCTCATCGTCTGCAGCACGAAGAGGTTGAAGCCGACCGGCGGCGAGACTTCCGCCATCTCGACGATCAGCACCAGGAAGATGCCGAACCAGACGAGGTCGAACCCGGCCTGCTGGATCATCGGCAGGACCACGACCGTGGTGAGCACGATCATCGACAGGCCGTCGAGTGCCGCGCCGAGCAGGATATACATGACCGTCAGCACCGCGATCAGCGCATAGGGGCTGAGGTTGAAGCTGTCGACCCAGGCGGCGAGCGCATTCGGAATGCCGGTATAGCCCATGGCGATCGACATGAAGCCGGCGCCGGTCAGGATCAGCATGATCATGCAGGTGAGCCGGGTCGCCCCCATGACGCTGTCCCAGAAGGCTTTCATCGTCAGTGTCCGCGACCAGGCGGCGATGGCAAGCGAACCGAGCACGCCCCAGGCCGCGCATTCCGTCGCCGTCGCCCAGCCGAGAATGAGGGTCGCGAAGACGAGCACGATGAGCAGCGTGACGGGAATGAGATTGGCCGATGCCTTGAGCTTCTCCCTGAAGCTCATCTTCGGCGGTGCGGGCGGCTGCTTGTCCGGGTTCAAAAGCGACCAGACGATGATGTAGCCGGAATAAAGCACCATGACGATGACGCTGGGCAGGAAGCCGGCGAGGAAGATCTGGATGATCGAGACGTTCGCCGCGACGGCATAAACGACCATGGTGATCGACGGCGGGATGAGGATGCCAAGCGTGCCGGCGCCCGCGAGAGAGCCCAGGCTGACCATTTCGTCGTAACCGCGCTTCTTCAATTCCGGCAGTGCGATCTTGGCAATCATGGCGGTGGTGGCGGCCGACGAGCCCGAGATCGAGCCAAACAAGCCGCAGCCGAGCACGTTGACATGCATGAGGCGGCCGGGCAGCCAGCCGAGCCAGGGAGACAGGCCGCGGAACATCTCTTCCGAAAGCCGCGTCCTGAACAGGATTTCCCCCATCCAGACGAACAGAGGCAGGGCCGCGAGCGACCAGGATGCACCGCCGCTCCAGGAATTGGTGGCGAGCACCGCGCCGACCGGAATGCCGGGAACGAAGAGCATGGCGATAAAGCCGCAGATCAGCAGCGAAATGCCGATCCACACCCCGCCGGCCAGCAGCGCCAGAAGGACCGCAAGAACGACGCCGGCGATTTCAACGAGTTCGATCGTGCTCATGGGTCACGCTCCACTCTGGATGGCGCGCTCGATGACTTCCTCGGCCGTTTGCGGCTCCGGTTTCTCATAGCGCGGCGAGCCGCCGAACAGGACATGGAGAAGTTCGTCGACGAAGGCGATGGCGAGGATGATCAGGCCGCCGCAGAAGCCGAGCTGCGGGATCCACAAGGGCACTGCGACGACGCCCTGCGAAAGATCGTTGAACTGCCAGGAGGTCTTCGTCATGTCATAGGCGAACCACGCAAAATAAACCGCGGCGACCGTGCCTGTCGCCAAGGCGACAATTTCCACGACCTGCCGCAGACGGCCCTTCAAACGCTCGATCAACAGTCCGACGCGGATCATCTCGCCTGAGCGGAACGTATGGGCAAGGCCGAGGAAGGCGCTTGCGGCCATGCACCAGGAGGCGAAATCGTCGCCCGACGGTATGTCGATATCGAGCGGGCGCCCGGCCGAGAGCCCCAGCATGATCAGGAAAATGGCGATCAGAAAAAGCCCGGCGAGATAGCCGGAAAGCAGATAAAGTCCATCCAGCACCTTCCGGAGCCAATCCGGGAATATGCTGTGGCGGGGATCAGCGGAGGACATGAGTGGTCCTCCCGTGACAGGATCTGGAAAACGGCATGGTCGGCTCCCCTCGGTTGCCGGTTATACGGGTGGAGCTCTTGGCGGCTTCCTGCCCGTTCAGCGAGCATGATGCTTCAATGCGCATTTTCCTGTCAACTAAACATTGACGTTTTATCGACGAAATGTTTTCGTTAGGCATCAGTTTTGATTTGAAGGGCGGACAATGACCGAGGCAAAGTGGGATTTCTGGATCGATCGCGGCGGCACTTTCACCGATATCGTGGGCCGAAAGCCTGACGGAACGCTGGTCGCCCACAAGGTTCTGTCCGAAAACCCGGAAGCCTACCGCGATGCCGCCGTTCAGGGCATCCGCGAGCTGCTCGGCGTGCCGGCCGGCGCTCCCATCCCGGCCGATGCGATCGGCGCGGTGAAGATGGGGACGACGGTTGCCACCAATGCGCTGCTGGAGCGCAAGGGCGAGCGCACGCTGCTCGTCACCACCCGCGGCTTCCGTGACGCGCTTGCAATCGGCTACCAGGCCCGCGCCGACATCTTCGCCAAGAAGATCGTCAAGCCGGAACTGCTCTACAAGCAGGTGGTCGAGGTGGACGAGCGTGTCCGTGCCGACGGTACGATCGAGGCGGCTCCGGATGCCGCGACGATCCGCGAACAGTTGCAGGAGCAATTCGACGCCGGTTTCCGCGCCGTCGCCATCGTCTTCATGCATGCTTATCGTTATCCGGCTCACGAACAGCTGGTGGCGAAAATCGCTCGCGACGTCGGCTTCACGCAGGTTTCCGTCAGCCACGAGGTCTCCCCGCTGATCAAGCTGGTCGGCCGCGGCGACACGACTGTCGTCGACGCCTATCTGTCGCCGATCCTGCGCCGTTACGTGGAGCAGGTCGCCGGGGAGCTCGGCACCGGCCTCGACGCCGCGGGCGGCGAAGGCGCGCAGCTGATGTTCATGCAATCCTCCGGCGGGCTCACCGCCGCGCGGCTGTTCCAGGGCAAGGATGCGATCCTGTCGGGCCCTGCCGGCGGCGTGGTCGGCGCCGTCGAAACCTCGCGGCTTGCGGGCTTCGAGCGGATGATCGGCTTCGACATGGGCGGCACCTCGACCGACGTGTCGCACTATGACGGCGAGCTGGAGCGCTCGTTCGAAACCGAAGTCGCGGGCGTGCGCATGCGGGCGCCGATGATGTCGATCCATACGGTGGCCGCCGGCGGCGGCTCGATCCTGCATTTCGAGAACGGTCGCTTCCGGGTCGGCCCGGATTCGGCCGGCGCCAATCCCGGCCCGAAGGCGTACCGCCGCGGCGGGCCGCTGACAGTGACCGATGCGAACGTCATGCTCGGCAAGCTCTCGCCAAAACTCTTCCCGGCGATCTTTGGCCCAAACCGCGACCAGCCTCTGGATGCCGATGCCGTGCGCAACGCCTTCGAGGAGATGGCCAAGGTGATCGGCGACGGCCGCTCGCCGGAAGAAGTGGCAGACGGTTTCCTGGCGATCGCCGTCGAGAACATGGCGAATGCCGTCAAGAAGATCAGCGTCCAGCGCGGCTATGACGTTACTCATTATGTACTGACCTGCTTCGGCGGCGCCGGCGGCCAGCATGCCTGCCTGACGGCCGATGCGCTCGGCATCTCGACCGTGATGATCCATCCGTTCTCCGGCATCCTTTCCGCCTACGGCATGGGACTGGCGGACATCCGCGCCGCCCGCCAGCGCACGGTATCCCACGAGCTCGCGACCGCATTGGAGACGCTCGGGACCGTCCGCGACGAACTGACCACCAGCGTGCTGGAGGAGATGGCCTCGCAGGGCGTGACCGCCTCCGAAACCGAGGTGCTTCACCGCGCCCACCTGCGCTATCAGGGCACGGATACGACTTTGCCCGTGACGCTCGCCAGCGCAGCGGAAATGACGGCCGCCTTCGAGACGGCACACAAGAAGCAGTTCGGCTTCATCTTCGAGAACCGCGAGATCATTTTCGAGGCCTACGAGGTCGAGGCGATCGGCGGCGGCGCCGATTCCGACGAACCGGAATTCGCGGCGGACGACCGGGCACCGGCCGCGGCCGAGCAGACGAAATTCTTCTCCGGCGGCGCCTGGCGGGAAGCTCCGGTCTATCGCCGCGCCGATATCAAGCCGGGCGCACGCGCCAACGGCCCCTGCCTGATCGTCGAGCCGCACCAGACGATTGTCGTCGAGGACGGCTGGGCCTTCGAGATCACCCGGCTGAACCATGTCGTGCTGAAGCGCGTCGCCGAACTTTCCCGCGCCAAGCCGATCGGCACGCAGGCGGACCCGGTTCTGCTCGAAGTGTTCAACAATCTCTTCATGTCGATCGCCGAACAGATGGGCGTGACGCTGCAGAACACGTCCTCGTCGGTCAACATCAAGGAACGGCTGGACTTCTCCTGCGCCGTCTTCGACGCGGACGGCGCGCTGGTGGCGAACGCCCCGCATATGCCGGTGCATCTCGGCTCGATGGACCGTTCGGTCGAAAGCGTCATCGCCCAGAACCAGGGCAGGATCCGCCCCGGGGACGTGTTTGCGCTCAACGCACCCTATAACGGCGGCACGCATCTGCCGGATATTACCGTCGTCACTCCGGTATTCGACACGGCAGGCGAGAATATCCTCTTCTACGTCGCATCGCGCGGGCACCATGCCGATATCGGCGGCACGGCGCCGGGTTCGATGACGCCGCTTGCGACGAGCGTCGACGAGGAGGGCGTGCTGTTCGACAACGTGCTGCTCGTCGATCGCGGCCGGTTCGACGAGGCCGGCATCACCGATCTCCTCTCCAACCACCCCTACCCGGCCCGCAACGTCGCCCAGAACGTCGCGGACCTGCGCGCCCAGATCGCCGCCAATGAAAAGGGCGTGCACGAAATGCGCAAGATGATCGCGCAGTTCGGGCTTGACGTGGTGCAGGCCTATATGGGCCACGTGCAGGACAATGCGGAAGAGAGCGTGCGTCGCGTCATCGAAAAGCTCGGCGATTCGGAATTCTCCTATCCGACCGACCAGGGCAGCGTGATCCAGGTGAAGATCACCGTCGACAAGGCCAAGCGCGAGGCTACCGTCGACTTCACCGGAACGAGCCCGCAGAAAAAGAATAATTTCAATGCGCCGGAACCGGTGACCCGGGCAGCGGTGCTCTATGTCTTCCGCGTCATGGTCGAAAGCTCCATTCCGATGAACGCGGGATGCCTGCGGCCGATCCGCATCATCGTGCCGGAAGGGTCGATGCTGAAGCCGCAATATCCGGCGGCCGTGGTGGCCGGCAATGTCGAGACCAGCCAGCACGTGACCAATGCGCTTTTCGGAGCGCTCGGTGCAATGGCCGCAAGCCAGGGCTCGATGAACAACCTCACCTTCGGCAACGAGACCTACCAGTATTACGAAACGCTGTGCTCCGGCTCGCCGGCCGGTGTGTTCAACGACGGGACCGGTTTCGAGGGAACGGATGCGGTGCATGTGCACATGACCAATTCCCGCCTTACCGACCCGGAAATCCTGGAAACCCGCTATCCGGTGCTGCTGGAAGACTTTCACATCCGCGAAAATTCCGGCGGCAAGGGCAGGTTCTCGGCCGGCAACGGGACGAAACGGACGATCCGCTTCCTCGAAAAGATGGACTGCGCCATCCTTTCCTCCCATCGGACGATCAAGCCTCACGGGTTTGCCGGCGGCGAACCCGGCGAGCTCGGCCGGACCACGGTGCGGCGCCTCGACGGCACGTTCGAGGAGCTCGGCGGCTGCGCCCAGACGATCATCGAGGCGGGCGAAGCGGTGACCGTTCAGACGCCGACGGCCGGAGGCTATGGCAAAGCGGACTGATCTGCCTTAACCGGAGATCATGACGAAACAGATCGCGATCATCGGCGGCGGTCCGGCAGGGCTGATGGCGGCGGAGGTTCTCTCCGCTGCCGGCCATGCCGTGACGGTGTATGAGGCGATGCCGACCTTCGGGCGGAAATTCCTGCTCGCCGGCAAGTCCGGGCTGAATATCACCCATTCGGAAGATTTTTCGAGTTTCGCCGCGCGATTTGGAACGGCTTGCGCGCATCTGAGCCCTGCCCTTGACGCGTTCACCCCGGACGACGTGCGAGCCTGGGCGGCGGGCCTCGGCACGGAAACCTTCGTGGGGACCTCCGGCCGGGTGTTTCCGAACGTCATGAAGGCCTCGCCCCTGTTGCGCGCCTGGCTGCGGCGGTTGGAGGCGCAGGGCGTGGTGCTCAAGACACGGCATCGCTGGCTGGGGTTTGCCGAAAACGGCTATCGGTTCGAAACGCCGGAAGGGCCGGTCATCGCGCGTCCAGACGCAGCTCTCTTGGCGCTCGGCGGAGCAAGCTGGCCGCGGCTTGGCTCGGATGCAGCATGGGTACCCTGGCTGAGAGACAAAAATATCCTGGTCACCGACCTGCAGCCGGCCAATTGCGGTTTCGACGTCGCCTGGAGCGAGGCGTTTCGCGAGCGCTTTGGCGGCGAACCGCTGAAATCGGTTTCGACAACCTCCGAAGCCGGCACATTCCAGGGCGAATTCGTGATCTCGAAACACGGGATCGAGGGCAGCCTTGTCTATGCGCATTCCGCGGCACTTCGGGACCGGCTTCTCGAAAAAGGTCATTCGGCATTGGCCGTCGACCTCGCGCCCGGCCGCACCACGGAGCGCCTTTCGCGGGACCTCGGCCGGCAGGATGCCAAGGCGAGTTTCTCCAACCGGTTGCGCAAGGGTGCCGGGCTGGAGGGCGTGAAGGCCGCATTGCTTCGCGAACTCGTGCCGGATGCCAATCGCATGCCGCCCGGGGAACTGGCGCAGCTGATCAAAGCACTGCAAATTCCGGTCCTCCGGCCTCGCCCGATCGCCGAAGCGATCTCGTCCGCCGGAGGCATAGCGTGGAGCGAACTCGACGAACACTCCATGCTGAAGCCGCTTCCCGGCCTGTTTGCCGCCGGAGAAATGCTCGACTGGGAGGCGCCGACGGGCGGTTACCTGCTCACCGCCTGCCTGGCGACGGGCCGGGCCGCAGCACGAGGTATCGAGGCGTGGCTGCGGCACCGATAAGGCGCGCTTCGTCACGCAATTTGCGATTTCTTTTCTACTTGTCCGGCATTGTCCTAGATCAACGCCTCGGTGCGCGATTCGCGCAGAGTTACGCGGAGGAAGGGGCCTCCATGACAAGAGAAAGACGCAGACGCATCATCCGCAGGCGGCGGACCGTGACCGGTCTCGCACTGGTTGCCGCCATTTCCTTCGTGGCGGGCATGACCGATGCGGTGGGCCTGCTTCTTTCGGGCGATTTCGTCTCCTTCATGACCGGCAACACGACCCGCGCGGCGATCGCCTTCGCCGACGGCGACTACAGTCACGCGATCATCCTCTTCGTCGCGCTCTGGGTCTTCATTCTCGGCAACGCACTCGGCATCGTGCTTGCCCACACGGTCTCTGCGCGCCGCACCTTCGTGGTGCTCTCGGGCGTCTCCATCCTGCTTGCAGCCGCATCGACCGTTCCGGATGCGGGCTTTCCACGGCTTCAATTCTATCTGGTCGTGCTGTCGATGGGCATGATCAATGCGACGGTCGAGCATATCGAGGGGTTGCCGATCGGGCTGACCTATGTGACGGGCGCGCTTTCCCGCTTCGGCCGTGGCATCGGCCGCTGGCTGATCGGAGATCGCAACCCGACCGGCTGGCTGATCCAGACGGTTCCCTGGACCGGAATGGCATGCGGTGCCGTGACGGGCGCTTTTTTGACGAAATATGCTGGCAGCCATGCCCTCTGGATCGTTTCGGTTCTGGCCCTTGCGGTGGCACTGGGGACGGCGCTTCTGCCGCGCCCGCTGCACCTGCACTTCCAGCAGCCGATCGTTCCCGCCCGCCGCCGTGCCTGATCGTTCCGAAAGATATTGATGTTCCTGCTTTCCAAGCTCTTCTGGGTGTTTGCCCAGCCTCTTTCGATCGCCTTTCTGCTCGCCGCTCTCGCTACGCTCCTGGTCGTCCTCGGTTGGCGCAAGCTCGGCGGGTTCGCGGCGCTCCTGACCGCGCTGGTGCTGTTCGTGACGCTTTTCACCACGGCAGGCACGGTGGCGCTGCAGGTATTAGAAGACCGCATTGCAAAACCGGCAGAGGAGCCGCAATCGGTTTCATGCATGATCGTGCTCGGCGGCGTGCTCGAAAACGAGGTGACGACAGCGCGCGGCGGCGTCGAGCTCAACCAGGCGGCGGACCGGTTCGTGGAGGCGCTGCGGCTCGCCCGCAACCATCCGCAGGCGCGGATCCTGATTTCAGGCGGCGACGGCTCGATCAGCGGTGCTTATGAAGGTGAAGCTCAGGCCTCGGAACGGTTCTTCTCCGCCTTCGGCATCCCGGCTGATCGGCTGGTAAAGGAGAACACGTCTCGCACCACCTATGAAAATACCCTGAACACGGCCGAACTTCTGAAAAATCAGGGGCTCGGAAACTGCCTGCTGATCACCTCCGCCTTCCATATGCCGCGATCGGTGGCCCTGTTCCGGGCCGCCGGGATCAAGGTCACGCCGTGGCCGGTCGATTACCGCACCAGCGGCATTGTCCGCCTGTCTCCGGATTTCACCCAGCCGGCGCTCAACGCACAGCTGACGACGACCGCCGCCCGGGAATGGATGAGCCTGATGGCCTATTACCTCACGGGACGCATCGATTCGTTCTTCCCGGGATAGGCCCCTCTCCTGGTCCGGTCTATTTTTTCGACAGGATATTGAAATCAAGGCCGCGCACCCGGACGCGCATTTCGCAGGGCGCGGCATCTTTGCGGCCGCAGAAGCGGGGATGCATCGTCAGTTCAAAGACCATGTTGCCGAAATACTGGACGAAATCGTAGTCATAAAGCTGGGCGGTGGCGACCATGACATAGCCGCCCTCCTTGATCTGGACATAGAAGTTGTAGGGGCAGCCTTCGCTGGTGCAGCGCGGTCCCTTGACCCCGTCGCAGGTCATGTCGGACTGGTTGGAGACGAGATCCAGCATGCCGTCGTTGTTGATGTCGAATCGCTTGATAAAGGCCGGCCCGAAATCGACGGTCTTGCACTCCTTGCGGAAATAGTCCTTCTCGTAGATCTCCGGATCGCTGAAACGCTGCGGCTGCTGGGCGAAAGCAAGTGTCGGCACCAGGACCAGGACAAGCGCCTGTACGACAATGATCAAAAGCTTTTTCACCGGCGGCCCCCTGCAAATTCATCTGTTCACGGCTCGCGCCGACGGATGACGCGCGCAACGATCGGCGGCTATGCTAACGGCCTGCACTTGCGCGACGCTGGATCACAAGGCCTCATATGTCTCTGCTGACGATACTCGACTATGCCGGCATCGCGCTTTTTGCCGCGACGGGGGCGCTGGCAGCCTCGCGAAAGCAGCTCGATCTGGTCGGCTTCCTGTTTTTCGCCGCCGTCACCGGGCTCGGCGGCGGCACGCTCAGGGATATCATCCTCGGCCGCACGCCGGTCTTCTGGGTGCTCGACCCGACCTATATCCTGATCTGCGTCATCTCGGGCGCCTTCGTGTTCTGCACGGCGCATCGGGTGGAATGGCGCTTTCGCCTGCTGATCTGGCTCGATGCGATCGGGCTCGCCGCCTATAGCGTGATCGGCGCGGCAAAAGGGCTTGCCGCTACCGGGTCTCCGACGATCGCGATCGTCACCGGGGCTCTGACCGCAGCCTTCGGCGGCATCCTGCGCGATCTTCTCGCCAACGAACCCTCGGTGCTGCTGAGGCCGGAAATCTACATCACCGCAACGCTTGCAGGCGCCTGCGGGTTTACCGCGGCGAATGCGCTCGGCCTGCCGCTCTACGCGAGTTCGGGCCTGGGCGCGGCGCTTGCCTTCGGCCTGCGCGGCGGCGCGATCCATTACGGCTGGACATTGCCGCGCTACAAGCCGCGGCCGGGCCGGGACCAGGACGAAGCCATGAGGGGAAACAAGGGAAAAGAGTGAGGGGCGTCAGCTTTTCTTTTCGCGCAGGCGGATGATCACATCCACATGGGCGATTTCCATGCCTTCGGGGGCTTCCGGCAGGTTGTCGATCTGCAGATTGCTGACCGGGATGTCGAGCACCTCGTTACGACCCTCGACGAAGAAGTGGTGATGGTCGGAAATGTTGGTGTCGAAATAGGTCCTGGCGCTTTCGACCGCCAGCACCCGGATGAGACCGGCCTCGGTGAACTGGTGCAGCGTGTTGTAAACGGTCGCAAGCGACACCGGGACGCCCGCGAACGTGGCTTCCTCGTGCAATTCCTCGACGGTCAGGTGTCGGTCACCCTTGGCGAACAGCAGGTCGGCAAGCGCAACGCGCTGCCGCGTCGGACGCAGGCCGCAATGGCGCAGTCTCGTCTCGATGTCCGTAATGGCTTCAGCCATAGTTGCCCGTCAGCTCCCAGCGTTCACGCAAATATCAGGTATCTTGACTTTCGGATATAACTTTTACGGGGAACAGTTTCAATAGTTTCCGGAGGATACCCAGGCCCGCAGGGCCAAAAACGCGCAATTTCCGTCACAAGCCTCTGGTTTGCGCCGGTCGCTTCCTATATGCGGACCAGAACAAACGCATGTTCCAGCGGCTCGGCTGCCATCCCCAGGCGGAGCGCAAGTTCATCGTTACGCTTCAATTCCGACCGATCTTGCAATAAGCTGCTGAAACAAAAGGTCTAAGGTTCAACGGGGGGAACGGAAATTTATGGCACCTAAGCAGTCCAGCTTCTCTTACGAAGAACTTCTCTCTTGCGCCCATGGCGAGCTGTTCGGACCCGGCAATGCGCAGCTCCCGCTGCCGCCGATGCTGATGGTCCATCGCATCACCGACATTTCGGAGACAGGCGGAGCCTTCGATAAGGGTTATCTTCGCGCCGAATACGACGTCAGGCCCGACGACTGGTATTTCCCGTGCCATTTCGAAGGCAATCCCATCATGCCCGGCTGCCTTGGCCTCGACGGCATGTGGCAATTGACCGGCTTTTTCCTCGGCTGGCTCGGCGAACCCGGACGCGGCATGGCCTTGTCGACCGGCGAAGTGAAGTTCAAGGGCATGATCCGCCCGGACACGAAGCTGCTTGAATATGGCATCGACTTCAAGCGCGTCATGCGCGGCCGTCTGGTGCTTGGCACTGCCGACGGCTGGCTCAAGGCGGATGGAGAAACCATTTACCAGGCAACGGACCTTCGTGTAGGCCTGTCGAAGGAAAAGGCCGCCTGATCCCGCGTCGCGGCCCAAGAGAACGAGCAGAAAAGGTTTTGATGAGATGAGACGGGTAGTTGTAACGGGTCTCGGTATCGTATCCTCGATCGGGAGCGACGCCGCCGAAGTCACCGAATCCTTGCGTCAGGCAAAGTCCGGCATTTCCTTCTCTCCCGATTTCGCCGAGCACGGCTTCAAGTGCCAGGTCTGGGGCCGGCCGACGCTCGACCCGACCGAACTGGTCGATCGCCGCGCCATGCGCTTCCTCAGCCAGGGCGGCGCCTGGAACCATGTCGCGATGAAACAGGCGATCGCCGATTCCGGTCTGGAAGACAAGGATATCGGCGAGAACGAACGCACCGGCATCATCATGGGCTCGGGCGGGCCATCCACCCGCACGCTGATCGAGGCTGCCGAGATCACCCTCAAGAACAACAGCCCGAAACGCATCGGCCCGTTCGCCGTGCCCAAGGCGATGTCTTCCACGGCATCGGCGACGCTGGCCACCTGGTTCAAGATCCACGGCGTCAACTATTCGATCTCGTCCGCCTGCTCGACCTCGGCGCATTGCATCGGCAACGCCGCCGAGATGATCCAGTGGGGCAAGCAGGACGTGATGTTCGCCGGCGGCCACGAAGACCTCGACTGGACGATGTCGAACCTGTTCGACGCCATGGGCGCGATGTCCACCAAGTACAACAACGATCCCGACAAGGCCTCGCGCGCCTATGACGTCGACCGCGACGGTTTCGTCATCGCCGGCGGCGCGGGCGTGCTCGTCCTCGAAGAACTCGAGCATGCCAAGGCCCGCGGCGCCAAGATCTATGCCGAGATCGTCGGATACGGCGCGACCTCGGATGGCTACGACATGGTCGCCCCCTCCGGCGAGGGCGCGATCCGCTGCATGCGCCAGGCGCTGGCCACGGTGAAGGGCGATGTCGACTACATCAACACCCACGGCACCTCGACGCCGGTCGGGGACTCGAAGGAGATCGGCGCGATCCGCACCGTCTTCGGGGACAAGATCCCGCATATCCAGTCGACCAAGTCGCTCACCGGCCATTCGCTCGGCGGTGCGGGCGTGCAGGAATCGATCTACGGGCTTCTGATGATGCAGGAACGCTTCATCGGCGAAAGCGCCCATATCGAAAACCTCGACCCCGAATTCGAAGGCGTTCCGATCGTGCGAAAGCGCATCGACGACGCCAAGATCGACACGGTCCTTTCCAATTCCTTCGGGTTCGGCGGCACCAACGCCACGCTCGTCTTCCAGCGCTATAACGGATAATTCCATGACCGGAATCATGCAGGGGAAACGCGGCCTGATCATGGGGGTCGCCAACAATCACTCTATCGCCTGGGGGATCTCGAAAGCCATCGCCGCGCAGGGCGGAGAACTCGCCTTCACCTTCCAGGGCGAGGCGCTCGGCAAGCGCGTCAAGCCGCTCGCAGCGGAGCTCAATTCGGATTTCGTCGTGCCCTGTGATGTCGAAGACATCGCCTCGGTGGATGCGACCTTCGCGGCGATCAAGGAGCGCTGGGGCAAGCTCGATTTCGTCGTGCACGCCATCGGCTTTTCCGACAAGAACGAGCTGAAAGGCCTCTACGCCGACACGACGCGCGACAATTTCAGCCGCACGATGGTGATCTCCTGCTTCTCGTTTACGGAAATCTCCAAGCGGGCTGCGGACCTGATGACCGATGGCGGAGCGATCCTGACGCTGACCTACGGCGGCTCGATGCGGGTGATCCCGAACTACAACGTCATGGGCGTTGCCAAGGCGGCCCTGGAAAGCTCGGTGCGCTATCTCGCCGCCGATTACGGCCCGCGCGACATCCGCGTCAACGCGATCTCGGCCGGCCCGGTGCGCACGCTTGCGGGTGCAGGCATTTCCGACGCACGCGCAATCTATTCCTGGAACCAGAAGAACGCGCCGCTGCGCCGCACCGCGACCATCGAGGATATCGGCGGCTCGGCGCTCTACCTGCTCTCCGACCTCTCCCGCGGCGTCACCGGCGAAATCCACTATGTGGACGCCGGCTACAACATCACCTCGCTGCCGAGCCTCGACCGGCTCAGGAATGCGGATTCGGAATAAACCTATTTGGAAGAGATTTCTGACGGCCCGCTGTTCGCATCGATAACTGTGCGGATGGCGGGCTTCAGATTGTATGGAACGGCTTCCAGCGCCTGGACCGCATCGATATTGTAACCGCGCTCTTCGATTTCCCGGACGAAGGCGCGTGTCGTCACCAGTGTCATCGGAACCGTTGCCGCGGCCATCAGATTCGGAACCGCGCCGTCCTCATAAAGAACAAGCGCCTCATCCGTGTCCTGGGGGTTCATGGTTTCGACGTATTCGCGGATGGCGCGTTCGCCGCTGTTCCTCAGTGCCCGCTTGAGCTTTTCCTGGGCTTCCGAGGTTGTCGCCCGTTCACGCAAGGTCGTGATCGCGATTCCCTCCAAGGTCTCCGCATGTTCGATCGCCCCGTTCATGGACGTCATCCACGCCTGGATCTCTGGCGCAAAGGGCTTGGAGAGATCGCCGCAAACCTCTTCCTCGATACGATCGACGATGACGATCTTACGATTGGTAAGCCGCATGGAATCCAAAAGCCCCGCCGCTGCGAGGCGGATCAGAGGCCCTGCGTCAGCAATGACAATCGGATCCCGTTCGAGCATATCAGTCCTTGGAGGCTACTTCTTCGCCCATAGAACCTTAAAGCGGGCATTCCGGCAAGTTTCGCCGCTCTCGCGGAAACCTTCGGCCAGCACCGGTTCATAGGTCAGGCCCCGATTGGCGACCAGCATCAGGCGGCCACCGTTCTTGAGCGCCGCGGCGGCGGTGCGGATCATCGTCCTGCCGAGTTCCGGATCAGCCGCCTGCGCTTCATGGAAGGGCGGGTTCATGATCACCAGGTCGTATTTTTCCTTCGGCGGCTCTGCGCCGAGATCCTGCCAGTAGAAGCGGGCGTTGAGATCCGGGCAGTTGCGAGCGATGTTGCGCTTGGCGAATTCCAGCGCCTGGTAGTCGGCCTCGAACAGATCGATACGGTTCACCCGCTTCGATTTTTCCGCCAGCATGACCGACAGATAGCCCCAGCCGGCGCCGAAGTCGGCAGCATTGCCGTCGAAGTCGTTCGGGAGGCGGCCGGCCAGCAGCTCAGAGCCGGCATCGACACGATCGTGGGAGAACATGCCGGGCGCCGCCTCGAACCGGGCTTCTATCACCACGGTCGACTTCTTCAGCGCCCTGATCGCCGCCTCGGCATTGGCGGGCCGCGCGAACCATATCGCGACCCCGTGGTATTTTGGGGTGTAGTCGAGTTCGATGCCGAGCTTCAGGAGCGTGTTGCGGAGCGGCTGGATGCCATCCTCCTTGCCGCCGGCAACGACGATCAGGCCGCCTGTCCTGACGCGCTCCAGGGCCTCCGCTACGCGGTTCTCGTTTTCGCCGCGATGTTTGCCGCAGAGCACCAGCCCCACGTCGTAGCCATCGCCCTCGGCCTCGGGAAAGGCGCCTTCACGCAAGGTCCGGAACAGCGGCCGGAACGGCTGCACGGCGGTGATCTCGGCTGCGAACCCCTCGGGCAAGGCGTTGCCTCCTTCGGCGCCCAGGAAAAGCACGCGCTCGCCTTCGCCGGGCGTCGGAACAGCCTCGGTGTCGAAGGGATGGAACAGGGTCTTGAGGGCGTCTCGGCTCATGGTTCGTCTCGTGGGTTCGTCTCTTGGGTCCGCCTTGGGGCGGCGGATAAACAAAAGGCGCGGAAGAACTTCCGCGCCTCGATGTCTCGAAAGGAGGAAGGCCTTATTCGGCGGCTTCGCCTTCAGCCTTCTTGATTTCCTGGCCGGTGGCCTGGTCGACGACCTTCATCGACAGGCGGACCTTGCCGCGCTCGTCGAAGCCCATCAGCTTGACCCAGACCTTGTCGCCTTCCTTGACGACGTCGGAGGTCTTGGCAACGCGCTCGGAAGCGAGCTGCGAGATGTGCACGAGGCCGTCACGCGGGCCGAAGAAGTTGACGAAGGCGCCGAAGTCGGCGGTCTTGACGACCGTGCCTTCGTAGATCTGGCCGACTTCCGGTTCCGCGACGATCGAGTGGATCCACTTGCGGGCCGCTTCGATTTCCTTAGCCGACGAAGAAGCGATCTTGATCGTGCCGTCGTCTTCGATGTTGATCTTGGCGCCGGTCTTCTCGACGATTTCGCGAATGACCTTGCCGCCCGAACCGATGACTTCACGGATCTTGTCGACCGGGATGTTCATGACTTCGATGCGCGGTGCGAATTCGCCGAGCTGGCTGCGGCCTTCGGTGATGGCATTGGCCATTTCGCCGAGGATGTGCTTGCGGCCGCCCTGGGCCTGCTCAAGCGCCACCTTCATGATTTCCTCGGTGATGCCGGCAATCTTGATGTCCATCTGCAGCGAGGTGATGCCGTCGGCGGTGCCTGCGACCTTGAAGTCCATGTCGCCGAGGTGGTCTTCATCGCCGAGAATATCGGAGAGAACTGCGAAGCGCTCACCTTCGAGGATCAAGCCCATGGCGATACCGGCAACGGGCTTTGCCAGCGGAACGCCGGCATCCATCAGCGCAAGCGAGGTGCCGCAGACGGTTGCCATCGAGGACGAGCCGTTCGACTCGGTGATCTCGGAAACGACGCGCAGCGTGTAAGGGAACTGCTCGGCGCTCGGCAGCATCGGGCGGATAGCGCGCCAGGCGAGCTTGCCGTGACCGATTTCGCGGCGACCCGGGGAGCCCATGCGACCGGTTTCGCCGACCGAATAGGGCGGGAAGTTGTAGTGAAGCAGGAAGC
>Ga0102590_1000830_pt1 | contig 57254 bp, 56 predicted proteins | sample AraplaMF_Col_mMF_FD_76859 | JGI IMG/M metagenome (GOLD analysis project Ga0102590, IMG submission 76859) | Arabidopsis root microbial communities from the University of North Carolina, USA - plate scrape MF_Col_mMF | ecosystem: Host-associated > Plants > Roots > Endosphere | place: USA...
CAGGGCACGGTCCTGCCTTGGTAAACCGGATAAATCTTCCAAGCTACGGCGCGACCAATCTGTGGGTCTGAGCCGTCAAATGTGGCTAGTAGTACGCAACGCCCGTTCGGCCCAAGCCACGCTTGAAAAAGGCCCCACATGCAAGGTACTGCCGGCGTCGTCCTTCAGGGCCACTCGATAGCCTTTCGCCTTACCTTGTTTCATCTGAGCTTTCTTTCTGCGAAGAGCGCCGCTGTCGATGTCGCCGCGACGGGTGACGCCGGCCGGACACTGGCGACATAGTCTGTACAAACCGGATCAGGCCGGAAAATTGAAGCGGAGCACCATGCCGGTATCAGCCTTCTCCGCATCCCGGATCGTGCGGGCTTCATGCACGTCCTTGCGGGAAAGGTCGAGGTCGGCGGCGGTGGCCTTGGCGTTCCCGGCTGTAACGCCAGCGTCGGCGCCGTCCCGGCCGTTGGCTACCTCACCGCGATCTTGGGCCGCGTCATATTCATCGGCTAGCCGGCGCTTGGCGATGGATTCGATTTCAAGCGCGTCGGCGCGAGCGATGCGCGGCGGCTAGAACAACCAATTCAGGAACACGCAAATCAGGAAGATGCCGACCAAACCGGTAACCCATGAACCTAAGCTCGCGTTGGTGTTCTGGTTGTCTGATTTTCGGTTGCCGACCTTTGAAGTGAAGCCAACCCCGGTTCCGGGGATGCTCGCGCTGACGCGTTGCCCCGACGTCCCCACGGTGTAGCCGGCACCCTTTGGACCAACCCGAAGGCTTGCGCCCTTTTTGCCCACGTTGAGCCGGAGCCCCGGCGCGAGTTTGAACGATTTCCTGAACCTGATAGCCATGCAGCCCCCCGGGTAACAACCGCTGAATTGTCGCTGCCCTCAAAGCCTGCCGCAAGTTATCAAATTGACGGATCGCCGGGTGAATGCCGGGAGCATGGCGAGCGAAATGATTACCACCTTGGGAAACATAAAGCCCGGCGCCTTCGCTGAGATCGCCAAGGCCGAGCCGGACATTCCCTCCCGCCAGAAAATGTGCGCCGCGATTGTGTCCAATGCCGTGCATTAATAAAAGCTACAGTATCCATACCTAAATGGAGGGAGTTTCGCTTTCGCAGTGCGCCTATCGGCTAATCTTGACGTCCGCGTGCATTCTGCCACTCTGAATCTATTGGGATCGGGGGCGAACCATGAAATCAACCATCGTTTTAGCCGCGTTTGTATGCGCGGCTTCGCTTTCTTCTGTAGCAAGAGCCGAAGACACAAGCGTCAACAGCGCGTACGCGTTATGCAGCGTAGTCGACAGCACCGGCCTCGGGAGCCAACCGTGCGAAGTTTCGGGATGGCACTCTTCAGTGACGGCGACACTCGACATGAATAGTTCCGAGGCGCGGAAGGTCTGCCTCCAGGTATCGAATATGATGAGGGAGAAGGGTGTTCCTTTCGCCCCCGGCTGGACGTTTCAAATCAAATCGCCCTACAGCGGTGACAACAGCATTGCCTACTGTGACCTGTGAAATTCGTAGATGCGGTTGTTTCTGCGAGCGTGGAGAGTGAGCGTTTGGGGGCGTTTAAATTTGAAACAGACGTTTGGGGAATTGAGGCGGGGATTGTGTCTAGCCATTTGTGCGGCCTTGCTATGCGGGTGCCAGTCAGCCACGACCTATACTGTCAAGGAACAGGGCGTGGACAATCAGAAATGCACGATGTTCGGCTACAAGCCGGGCTCCGATGACCATCGGCGATGCATGTTCTACACTTACGGCGAGCGCGAACGTCGAACGGTCGCCAATAATCAGGCAGCGGCTGCGGTACTGGTCGGGGCGGCTGTCGTCGGGCTGGCGGCGGCAGCGGCTGCAACCTCGCCGCGCTATCCGAGCTACTGGTGCGGCCGCTGGCGCTGCTACTATTATTGAGGCGGCGGCCCGCGAGCGAACACGGATCGAGGCTGAGCAATGGGCGGTTTTACTGACGAAGAAAGAGCGGCGGAAATGAAGCGCCGCGACGATGCCATTAAATTGGGAGAGGAAGCGAGAAAAGCAGTGAAGCATCATGCGGAACTGCAGCAGGCAGACACACGATGCCTCCACTGTGGGAAACCAATGCGATCATGGGAGGCCATGGACCCCGAAAATCCTCTATGCGACATCTGCTTCTGACGGCGTTGGGCCTGAGCATGCGTGGCGGTCCTCAGCGCTGCGGTGGCAAATACCGCGACCAACCGAAGCGGCATTGCAAAGAAAATATGATCGCCTTCAATGCGGTGCCGTTGTTGCCGCTGGCGATGCGTAGCAGATTGGCGACAAGCTTAGCCTGCATCACGGCACTGCCACGCCCCAATTCGTCGCGGTAATACTTCCGCAAGGTCGGCACGGTCACGGCGAGCACGACGGCGATCTCCGCTTGCGGCACGGCTGCACCAGCGAGCGTTTCGACGAAGCGGCGCTTTACTGCATCCGGCTCGTGCGCCGGCCTTCCTCTTGATCGCATTGCTGTTTCCATGGCGGTAGAAAAATAACCTGTTCTTCGGCCAAAAGCACGGTCTTCAGCGGGACTCGGGACGTCACCGATACTTGTGCTCTCGGCTGCCTCTTACTTCTTTTGCCGCCGCCAGAAAAAAATCTGCGCGTGAGGGACACGCGGGCCCTTAGGCTTTCACCACGGCTACTTCCAACCGCCCCCCGGGGCGCTTCGCAAGATTGCTCATTCTACAATCGGCTCTTCCCGCCATTCTGCTGGATCGGACCCACACAGAAAAATAATGGGGACGCCGCATCCCTCAATAAGCTCTCGATGCTCGACCCAGTCGGTGTCCACAGTATTGTAGACTTTGCTATCGCTCTTTTTTGCAACCGCCGCGAAGACCCTGTCACCATGGTCGAATTCGCTATCGATGATCTCCTGCGGTAGATCGACGTAATGCCCCTCACCATCCTTCTCAACATCGATCCGTGCGACTTTTTTTGGATCACTATTAATTACTTCGAGATAGAACCGGTCGCCAATTCCGGGCTCCCCCCTAGGATTCAGATAACGGCGATACTCATCTTGGATCGCACCCGCGCTGTCCACGAAGATTACGCCCTTCTGGACGGCTTTCTGAAGCAACGTGACCGCCGCTAAACGGCATTCAATAGTTACGCGCTCGGAATCGCCATTGGCGACAATGGCCACGTTGGTATCGATCACGTACTTGGGCATTCAGCTCTGGACCTTCATGCGCTTAAGCCGAGCGATTTCCGCTGTGGCGGCTTCGTTAAAGGCGTCACCCATGAACTTATCGGGCCAGTTGTTAATCTTGCCGAGAAGGTCCACCTCAAGCTTTGTCATCTTGCTTGTGCCGTCCTGCGCGTCGCAGAAATAGAGCTCGACGTCTTTTGCCTGCAGTGCTTCCTCAGCGATCCGCCGTTGAAGGCGAAGCAAAAGGTGCTCTGAATGACTCTCCAAAATTACTTGCACTTTTCTGTGTAGCGCCGCCTGAATGATGACATCAGCTAGCCCCGCCTGCGCGAGAGGGTGCAGGTGAATTTCCGGTTGCTCAAGGATTACGGTCGAGCCTTCAGGTACATACTGAAGGAGTGTAATGACGGGGAGAACTTGGGATATACCAAACCCGACATCGGTCAAGAGCACCCAACTCGAGCCTGGACGGGTCTTCACCCTCGCTTGCCACCTGTTAGAATTCGCTGCGATCTCCTGCACAGCAAACTCGTGGATGAGGCCCATTTCGCGGAGCCAGTACGCGATCATCTCCTGAAAGGTCCGATGCCGCGTCTTAGGTTTGAGGTTACGCACCTCGTCAGACTCCGTCGCCGCCAGGATGGCATCGATGACCTTCTCTCCGCGCGGGCCGACATCCGAAGGACGAGATCTTGACCACAAATAATCACGCTGAGGATATTCGCGGAGAGGTCCAAGATAGAAGATTTTATCCAGTTGCGCTTCGTACGCCGCTTCGAGGTCAGCAAGGAATCCAGCATTTTGGAAGTAAGTTCTTGCTTGGTCCGGAAACGCATACGATTTAACTGGTCCGGGCAATTGCCATGCGCGGCCCTTTGTTCTCACGAACGAGAAACTCGGATTCTTCCCGTCATGCCTGGAACAGGTCAGGTCGAATTGCGTCGCCTGTTCTTTCTTGGGGGCAAGGGTAAATTGCAGCTCACCAAGGCCATACGAGATACTAGTCGCAACAGGCGCGCGGTTTTGCACGACTGTATTCGCCCTAAGTGTTAATTCGAATCCGCGCGCTATAGCCGCTGATCTTTTTTGGCTTGCATCGGATAGCGACAATTCGGATTCGAGGTCAATTCCAAGGACCCAGCGCATAGGGCGGGTCTCGTCATGCTTGTAAATGACGTCCATGACGGAGCCGAGTTTCACGTAATCGCCATTAAGCTCCAGTGATATCGCGCGGTCGGTGGCGTCCTTAGTTTGTTTCAGCATGAGGAGGAACTGGATCAGGCTCGTCTTCCCTGATGAGTTCGTACCGAAGACACCCGTGATCCGGCCGCACGGCATTTTTGCCGTTTGCCACGATTTGAAGTTTTCGAACTCTAATCTTGTGAGCATTTTTTCCCCAGACGACACCAAACGTCCCCATTGTCGCATTCGTATTGGTCGCAAGTTCACCTGTAAACTGGCTATCAGACTGCTTCGGCAATTGCCGGGCTCAATCGATGCAAAAAAGGGACCTTCTCGATACCCGAGGAAAGGAAGCGCCTGAGATCAGCAACCGCAACTGCGGCAGAGCGCGATCGTCGCCACCCACTAATTTTCTCAGGGCGGAAGGCCGGCCGCTCCCATGTAATCACCCTCGGCGCAGTAGACTGGCCGCTTAGTGTGGAAACGGGCAAGACGCACCGATATTCGCGGCAGAAGTAGTAATAGCAGGCGATTCGTTCGCGCTGAGGCACGGAGTCGCGCTTACTGGAGCCGCGTGGACGGGGCGTCGGGTTCGTCAAAATACCGAAATACGGCTGCAACGATGATCGCAGCTTCCTCATCGGTGAGGGATCTTTGCAGGTGCTCGGCAGCAAGTTCCCAAGCCCTTTCGATTGCGTCGGCTATTCGAGGAGGTAGATCGATGATCATCATGCCGGGGTCGATCCCGCCGTGGTGCGTTTCACCGGTCTGTCGCCTTTCGAAGCCAGTTGCCAGCAGGCTGGATCGCTGCCGGGGGCCGAGCCTTCTGGGACAGCCTTTAGTGCGATCCAGAGGCTTCCGGAATGCGTGATGGCATCGCCTTTCGCGTAAGAGGACGCGCGCTGATAATTCCCCAAATATCGAATTCCTCCTTCCTCAAGTGCTTCGATCCGGGCCGATAGCGCCTTCAGCTTCACGGCTGTGGCGGCTGTGATGGCCGCGACGAGTGCGTGAACCGTACGCCTGCTCACCGGCCGCTGAAGCTGTTCTTCCGTGAAGTTTCCATCAAGCCCGGTTCGGATCTCCTCCGTGCGTGCCGCTATCATGGCGAGGTGCTGGTCCGCGTCCGTCTCGCTCATTGCCCCATGCTCCCGAAAATTTCCACGACCTCGTCGCCTAGTAAGCTGCGGCGTTCCTCAAGGACGATGGCAAGTGCCTCGATCTCCCCAAGGTGACTGTGCACAAAATCCTCGGCGAGTACCGAAAACGCGCGGCGCAGCTCGTCGCGCCGATGGCTCCATGAGCCGAGGAAAAATGCATGCTCCAGAAGCAGTTCATCCGATGCCGATAGCCCAGTTTCTGGCGCTGCCGCATGGCCAGCTAAAGCAGTAACCGCATAGCCAATTGCAATCGCGCCGTGGTGACATCCGCGTTCAAGAAGATCGCCGGGAGGCGTGAGACGCACCTCGCTCTGGTTGACATGGAGCACGCCGATCCCATGGTCGAGCGCCGCCAGGGCGTGCGCAGCTTCATGCAGCGCAACATCGCTGATCGCCTCCGACTTCGCTATGTCGAATGTTGTCGATTCACTCATTTTCCGACTGTAGCAAATCGCGATGTAGAGGGCCGTTATGCGTCATCAGCCAGTCCGCGGCAGAGCACTTGGATCATCTCACTGAGGCCCCGCTCGACTGCTTCGTCGTCATCCGCCTTCTGCGGATCAAGAAAACGCAACTTTTCCAGCGCGGCGGCAAGTTCGACCTCGTCGATCTCAATTTGGAGCACGCGGCGGCCGGCTTTTCGCCGGTCCCGATAACGGCGCTGACGTTCTGCGGCACCCATCGTTCACCAAGCCTAGCCCTGAAGGCTGAATGTTTTAACGAGGGCGAGCGAATAGCTTGTCATGGCTTCCCTTCCACGTGCGGGGCCGGCTCCGGTTTCGCCGCATCGCGACCCGCTCTCGCAAGCGCAGTAAGATCGCGATGACCTCATCGATCAGAGCACGGTCACTGTTCGTCACGGTGATCGACCTCCCTCAGTGGGCGGGGGTTCACGCTGCGGTTGCCCATGACATAAGTGACAAAACCCTATCTGCCTGGAAAATGTCACCACCCCTTTTAGAAGCGGTGACATAAGTGACAAAACCTTTGATTGGAGAAATGTCACCGGTGTCTTTTTGCCCGGATTTCCGGGCTTTTTCGAGAACGTCATTTGTCACCCCCCTCCGGTTCCTCGTCGTCGCCGATTACAACCTCCAAGGGCTTCCGCAAGGCTCCGATCTCATCATCACGCCTGCCAAACCAGACCATCCCGACGCCGGCCCGATCCTCGTTGCGGACGACTTCGTCGCTATGGAGCAGCCAATCGAGCGCACGCGTGAAGGCGACATTCTTCGAATTGCGGTTGTCGCCGGCCTTTAATTCCATGAATGCATCGCGCAGCACGTTTTCGCGCACCGCCTTCACCTGGGGGCCGTCGCTTCCGTAGGGCCGATAGGCAATGCCCGAGGCGTGAACCTCCCGCTGGAGAATTTTCAAAATCAGTTTTTGATTTCGTCCCGGCTTCCGGTCTTTGTGATCGTCGCCGGCCTGCTCATCGCTGACGACGATCTCCTCGACAATGGCCGCCTCGACGCCCCCGACCTGAACCGAGGTAAATCGCAGCCGGCCGATCTGCCGGTTGCCCGGTCCCGAGCGGTTCTTGCCAACGTGGATTGTGAACCAGTCGCCTTCGCCCGGCAGCAGGATCATTTCCAGGGCGGCGACGGCTTCAAGCGTCTCCCCCTTCGTCGCCTTCGGGTCCGCACGGTTCGTATGGTTCAGAATGGCGATCACCGCGTTTTCGGCCTCCGCAAGCTCTCGGAGCGCGTTCAAGGCCGGCGACGTAATTTTGTCCTCCAACACGGACGTGCCGCCCAGCGCGGCCCGGAGCGTGTCGAGCACCACGAAGACCGGCCGCCCCGGTTTGCGTTCCCGCGCCAGCCGGATGACCTCGGTGATGATAGCTTTTGCCTGGGCTGGCTTGGCGAGCGGGATGCCTTCCTCGGAATGAACGAGAAGCACGCCGTCAGCCCGTATTGCTTCCAACCGATTTGCGACGTCGCCTGCATCTTCAACGGCGCAGTACGCTACAGCGGCCCGTTTTACCTTGCGTTCAAGAAATGGATCACCCCGATCCAGAGCATGTGCGAGTGCCACCGCGAGGGCCGTTTTCCCGCTCCCCGGCCGGCCGCCGATAGCGATGACTGTACCAGCCCGCACAAGTCCGCTCACGAGGAAATCGGCAGACGAATATTTTGCGCTCCTGCGGTATTCCGCGAACGTCATCAAGTGGACGCGCTTGCCAGCCGGGTGCGCTCCGTTTTCGCCGCCGTTGCCGTGTTCCGGGCTCGGCCCGAAGTCGCGGTTGCTGCGGTCGCCGTTGCCTACCCGCCGAGGCTGCTCTCCCGACCCGACCTCGGGAACATCGTCCGGGAACTGCGGCCAGAATTCATCTGCCATGGCGCCACTTCCTGCCAGGATAGTGGTTCACCGTCCGGTGTTGGTAATCAGCTGAAAGACGCTGCCACGCCGCTTCGATCGCGGCACTGAGCGGATCGGCGACGGGCGGCGGTTTGAGCGTGGCCAGTAGGCGGCGGCGCGATTCAATTTCGCGTGTGAAATCGGCGCGCGACGAGCGGATGTGCGCAAGCAGCCATTTGTGGCGGCGGACACGGTCGAGCCGCTGGTGCTCGGCAAGGGCAACCAAAACACTCTTGGCGAGCGGATCACCCAGACGCTGTTTGCGTGCCCATCGGACGGCGTCGTAGCTCATGACGCGTCTCCCTCACCGTCGAGGGCCAGGCCAAGCGCATCCTCCCATGGGATCGACGGATCACGCTCGAATTCGCAGCGGATGCGCTCGGCAAGATCGGCAGGAAGGTCGACCATAGCGGCTTGTTCCCGCGCGCGGCATTCCAGATCGGCGATCTCCTGTTTAATTCGTTGCAGGCCGAGGATCTGCCGTGCCCGCTGTTCGATGATCTCGACCGATGGGATGACTTTCTGCACGCCGTGTTCGAGGAGCCCGGCTTCAAGCCACTCAATGAACTGGTCCGACGACATCGCGTTCAACTCGACGCGCCGGCCGTCGGCGAGGAACAGCAGTTCGTTATGAGTTGCGCCGTAGCGTTGAAGGCCCTTCATCACCTTGCGGTGGTTGCCCTCGATCTCCTGGTGCTCGGCCTGCAGCTGCATCTCTTCGGCCTGTTCAAGCCTCAGGCCCAGGCGCCGAATGTCCGGAGTGCTGGTGAATGTGTAGCGCGTGCTGTCCGATCCAAGCGTGCCGAAGATCCTGATTCCGGCGATGTCGAGATCGTGCGCGACCAGGATCGGAAGGCCTTGTGCGGAAAGCCGGTCGACCAGCGCCCTGGCAGCGACAACCGACATGCCCTTTGTCGACATGACCGCGATATCAAAACGCTCCGCGATCCGTGTTGCCCGCAACAGCGGCTCGAAGCCTTCCTTTTCAAGGAACAGCACCGCGCCGTAGCGGTCGCCGGGACCGGCAGTCTGGTGCAGGCCGCCGGCGGTCGAGATCAGCGCGCCGGTGTCGTGCCGCCGTTGGCGCTGGAGATATTGACGGACATGCAATGTGCCGAGCGGTATCGAATGATCAGTATGCGGCTCGACCAGATGGCCGCGCGCATCGTAGATCACATCCCAATGCGCCGAAGTCTCTGGGTTTTCCTCCATGAAGGCCGGCAACAGCGTTTGGGTGAAATAGACATCGTTCAGTTTGCTATGGCCGGTCATCTCCAATATCGCCGGTCGCGCCGCGTACATGATCTGCCTTGCGTTTGCGGGCAGCGTGCCGCCTGCGCTGGCTTTCAGATAGGCTTCCGCCATCGCCAGATAGGACGCGTCCTTGATCGTGTATCCCCGCCTGATCGGCCTGTGCGACTTGCGCAATGCCGACCCAATGGCAGCGGCGATGTATCCCCGGAACGGCGTCAGGTCAGGCGTTTTGCCATCGCTGATCAGCGCAATGGCCGGTGTCGTGATGGCAATGGTCAGATGATAGGAACCCTTCGGAACCTGCCCCAGTCCGCAGAAAAGACCGCAGCCCTTGAAATAGGAATCTCCGCCTGAATAAAGCGACAGTTCGGCGACGGTCGGGGTCCGATTAACGATCAGGGTGATGTCGTCCGCACCGTTGCGGCCTTTCTGTCTGGCCCAGACCTGGACGATCACAGGGACCGCGCCACCGATCACTGCCAAGGCTTTTTCGATCCTGTAGGCACCGCCGAAAGAATCCTCGGGGACCGGCAAGAGCTTCGGTGGCGGCGGAGCAAGACGGTTCAGCACGTCGAGCGAGAGTTCGGATGCGGGTGCTTCAGGGTCGATGTAACGCTCCGACGCGTCCGATTGACCTCGCTCAACCGGATCTCCGGAAGCGTTACACAACTCGACGCCGAACAGATTTGCGAGGTCTTGCGCCGTGCCGCGCGCTGCTTCGATCAGTTCCTTGAACGCCGGGGCCGAATACCAATTCGGATGTGTCAGCATCGGCTTTGCTGCCGGTCCCGCGAGTTGGATCGCCTGATTGCCCCAGGCGGTCGCCTGCGGATCAATTGGCAGTGCGTCGCCGAACCGGATCGTGATCCTGGTCCCGGTGGCGATATCGCTGTCGTCCGTTGCGGTGACGATGGTCTCGCCGGTGGTGCGGTCGAAGTCGAGTTCCTGGCGGACCTTGCGGCTCTCGACGATAATCTTGCCGCCCGAGGCGAATGCGGCACCAGTCGCGACGCGCAGTCCGTTGCCAACCATGCCTCGGGTTGGGCGCCGGATTAGCTTGGTCGACATCATCGGCCGCGTGACGGAAAAGAGCTCGACCACCTTCTCGCGCGCGATCCCAGGACCATTGTCCGAGATAACGAACGTGTTGATGTCGACTTCGACCAGGGTCACCGTCGCCGCAGCGTCGAGGGCGTTGTCGACCAGTTCCTTGATCGCCATCCGGCGCAGGTGAGCCTTGGGCGCCCCAGCCTTCTGAGATAAGCGATCCGGGTGCAGAAATAGGCTGGCATCCGTTCTGACGAACTCAATCGCCGCCGCCTGCTTCTTCCCTGCACGATGTCGGCGAACACGCTCGCGGGTTTTCTCGCGTTGTGTGACGCTTCGCTCCGCTGGCCTGTGGAAAGGCGATTGCGACATAACGGCTCCTCTCTTGCTCGGAACCGCCGTGGTCAGGCGCATTGAACTCGATGTGATTAATTTTCGGGCACTTTCCGATGCCTATTCCAACCGAGCCCTTACTGCGTCCGATGCGGCGGGGCTCATTTCCTAATGGTTTCGGTGTTGTTCTTGCGAGGCGGCGGTCCATGCTTCGGCGGTTCTGCCTGCGCGCGCCGGTACTCGGCTTTTGCCCGGCGATCAGCCTCATCAAGCTCCGCCTCGTCAAAATAATTTCTGGTGCCGAACAACGCCGGCTCTGGAATGCGACCGGCCCTGACCCACCGCCAGACCGTCATATCGCTGATGCCGCCGTAGCGCTCCCTGAGTTGCGGCTGGGTCAGATATCGCTTACCCATGAGCGTGTCTCCTTTGTCGGTTGGACTTCTTGGCTTGGCACTCCAGGCGACCTCCAAGGCCGCTACCGAACCAAATCAACCAACATCAAAGGCAAACACCTGCGCTCAATGCAAACAGTATTTACACTGAATAATTTTATTTACCCGCAAGTAAAACTTGCGGTATTACAGTGAGCGCTTCACTTTTTGACAAGCAAATGTTGCGGATGCGATTCACCAACATGCCTGATCGCAAGGCAATCAAGCGGTTCTATTCGCCGGCCTCCCGCAAGCTAATCTTGCCGAACGAAATGACGTTCGAACCCGGCTCGGCGGCAATAATCGTCCTGATATGCCTTTCCCACAGGATCAGGGCTTCGCGCTTTTCCTTTTCATAGCGTGCATGATTGTAGTGCGCGGCGACGCCGCCGCGGGCGTGATTGAGAATCGCCTCCACGGTATGCGGTGCAACACCAAGGTCACCTAGCCGCGTGGCAAGGGTGCGCCTCAGATCATGTAACGTGAAAGGCTCCAGCTTCACCTCCTCGGGATCACCCCTTTCCTTGGCCTCGTTCCGGGCGATCTCCATGATCTTCTCGTCGAGACGTCGCTTGCCCCGTGAATATCCCGAAATGCTGGTGTCGCCGGTGGTCGAAAGGATAAAATCTCCCCCGCCCTGGATGCTAGGCAGGTTGTTCAAAATGGAGATCGTCGTCGGCGCCAAAGCGACCTGTTGCTCATTACCGTTCTTCGCCCTTCCCGCTGGGATGGTCCAGAATGGCTCCCGGCCGGTCAAACTGAATTCCGACCAGCTCGCGGCGGCGACCTCCTCGCGGCGCTGCCCAGTTAACATGAGCAGTTGCACCAATGGACCAAACGGCCAGCCGATTGCCTCGGCACCCTTCCACACCAGCCGCAACTCGAAATCGGAAAGCACGCGCTTGCGCTTGACCAGCGGCGCCGGAATTGGAATGCCGGCACAGGGTGAGGCATCCAGCCAGCCGGTGCCGACGGCCCAATTGAAGAACTTGCGCGTGAGCGCTAGCAGGCGTACCGCCGCCTGAGGCCGGCCGCTTTCAACAACGTCGTCCAGCATGGTGACGATATCCCGCCGGCGGATAGCCGCAACGTGCTTCCCCTTCCAACGTGGTATCAGTTCCTTGTCGATGTAGCGCTGTTGCGCCTGTGCCGTGCTGTCGCGGTTCTTGCGCTTGACGTGCCGCTTCACAAATTGGGCGAGCACGTTTTCAATTAGATTGTCATCGGAGAGCAGTTCTTTCTTCTCGGCGCGCGGATCGCGGCCCTCGTCGTAGGCCCGCATAATTCGGCCGGCCTCTTTCCTCGCGTCCGCGAGCTTCCAAGCGGCGACGCTCCCGATCGTAAACTTCGGATGGCCCTTATATCTGACGGCCCAGCTCTTCGCCCCGCCCGGACGCGGTTGGACAACGAGGTAGAACCCCTTCAGGCTCGGATCGGGAATCTCCTGTCGCTTGTCGGTTGCTGCGACGGCCTCGACCCATTTTGCCGTAAATGCGCTCTTCGCTTTTGTCATTCTCCACCCCTCAAAATTTTCCCCGGAACATCCGGGGAAAGCTGGGGGAAAATTATAGAGGTGTTTTAGAGTGATAACTAATGTTAAATTCTTATATGTTAACTTGTTGCGTACTATATGTTTTTTCCGGATTTGGCCGGAATGTTGTTAGGGAGCGTTACGCTGTTTTTGGGGATGACACGTTATTCGTAATGATGGGGTCGCAGGTTCGAGTCCTGCAAGCGGCACCATTTCTTTATAAGCCTCTCTTAAAATCCTGCGTTTGCCTTGAGCTGCATTTGGCCGCTCTGCAGGCAAAATTTCAGCAATTGGAGCCTCTTCACTCATGGCGGCTGTGCTGCCATTCATCTAACTATACCCGACCGATATCGATCGAACGAGAGCAGGTTGGCGATTAGGAGGATCCATGAGGACATCGCTTTTAAGCATCGCGCTTTTCACATTTGGTTTGTCCGCTGCGCAGGCAAAAGACTTCCCGCTCGCCTCATGTGCTGGATGGAACGGAACGCTCGTCAGCAAGACCGGCATCGATTCAAGCACAGCAGTGATGGAAGGCAAGCTCACTCGGGCCGACTTCCAGGAATATTGCAAGCGAGACCCAGGATGGGAGACAACAGCCCATGGCGGCAAACTGACCGTCAAGCAGTGCGTAGCGATGTACACAAAAGAGAATGGGAAAGACACTTTCCGTTCCACCGCCAATTGTAGCGAAGGCACCCTGTCCTTCGAACCTTCTGCCGGAACACCGCAGAGTGTCACTTTCCCACTACCAGAGAATTCAGACATATCGTGCGCTTCGGGGATGCCGCCGCTGATCGAGCAGTTCAGCCTTCTCTGCCCTCAGGCGGCGCGGGAGTTTCATTTGATGGATGACGAATGACAGGAGGGCTGTTTCAACCGCCAACAGACTGGTCAGCTATCGGGCGGGCCAAAATCCGGACAGCCGACGCCGGGTTGCCCCGCCGGTTCCGCGGAGAGCGGGACGACCGGCGAGGCCTGCCCGCAATGAAGATCGGGCCGATTGCCGCCTGACTGCCTGATAGAATGAAGGGCTCCGGGCGAGGTGGCACTCCGATCGAAGTGGCACCGGGGCCTTCGCTTCGGCCGCTCCCACCTCGGACGAAAACAACAGCTGCCGCGGGAACGGCTTTACGACTCGCGACTGCGGACGTAAAACTACCCGTCACTCCGCACTTGGCACATCGCCCCACACCCAGCCAGCCCGCCGACATTCCCGGCCATGCGGAGCACCCGAAGAGGATCGTCATGTCGAATGCAGCGCAACGCTCGAACCGCGTGCTTATCGTCGCCACCATCATGCTCGCGACCTTCATGGTGGCGATCGAGGCGACGATCGTGGCGACGGCGATGCCGCGCATCGTCGGGCAGTTGGGCGGTTTTTCCTATTACAGCTGGGTGTTTTCGGCCTTCCTGCTGGCGCAGTCGACGACGACCGTCATCTACGGCAAGCTTTCCGACATTTTCGGGCGCAAGCCGGTGCTGATCGGCGGCATCCTGATCTTCCTCGTCGGCTCGCTGCTCTGCGGGCTTGCCTGGTCGATGATGTCGCTGGTGCTGTTCCGGCTGCTGCAGGGGCTCGGCGCCGGCGCCATCCAACCGGTGACGATGACGATCATCGGCGATCTCTTCAAGCTCGAGGAACGCGGCCGCGTGCAGGGCGCGATGGCGACCGTCTGGGCGACCTCGGCCGTCGTCGGGCCGCTGGCCGGCGGCATTATCGTCGACAACATCTCCTGGGCCTGGATCTTCTGGATCAACCTGCCGATCGGCATCATCTCGATCATCGCCTTCATGATCTTCCTGAAGGAGGACGTGGCGCACAAGCAGGCAAAGATCGACTACCTCGGATCGGTGCTGTTTTCGATATCGATTGTCGCACTGCTCGTCATGCTGACGGAAACCGATGCCAGCGCCTGGATTCTGATTTCGCTTTTTTCCGTCTTCGTGGTCACGGGCCTTCTCTTTCTCGCCCAGGAGAAGCGGGCGCCGGAGCCGATCATATCGATCCCGCTCTGGAGCCGAAGGCTGATCGCGACCAGCAATGCGGCGACGCTGCTGGCCGGCATGGCGCTGATCGGGCTTTCGACCATCCTGCCGATCTATGTGCAGGGCGTGCTCGGTCGCTCGCCGATCGTGGCAGGCTTCACACTCACCATGCTGGTTGTCGGCTGGCCCCTGTCGGTGATGCTCTCCAGCCGCTTCTACAAGGCGTTCGGCATCCGCCGCACCTTGCGTGTCGGCAGCCTGCTGTTTCCGTTCGGCGCCTGTTTTCTTCTGTTCCTGACACCGGAGAGTTCGCCTGTTATTGCCGGCGCCGGTTCCTTCTTCATGGGCTTCGGCATGGGTCTCATCAGCCTCACCAGCATCGTGCTGGTGCAGGACAGCGTCGAATGGTCGATGCGCGGCAGCGCCACGGCCTCGATCATCTTTGCCCGCAGTCTCGGCAATACGCTCGGCGCCACCGTGCTCGGCGCCATCCTCAATGCCGGCATCAACCATTATGCGAGCGGCGAGGCGGCGGCGGGCCTGCACGAGGCGCTGAACCAGCCGACCGGGCTTTCGGCGCTCGCCGCCGATCCGGCCATCCGCGCCGTCTTCAATGCGGCGCTACACTGGAGCTTCTGGGGCGTGGTCGTCGTCGCGGTGCTGACCTTCTTCACCACCTGGCTGATCCCGGTCGGGCCCGGCCGGAAGCGCGAGGGGGCGGCCGTCGCAAGCGAGGCGGCTTCGCATTGAGCGGTTCGGCTTTCACGGAAGGGCTCCGGTAAAACCGCTTCGCACGTCTCCTGAATCTCGTTGTCGACGAGATTATCTCGAAATGCAGAGGTGATCTTCCGGACATGTCGGCCGCAACGCGCCCGGAGCGGTCACCACCTCCGGCATAGTTCCTTACAGGGCATCCCGGATATCGAAGCGAATAATCTTATCGCCTTCGATGCGGAAGATATGCGTGACGGTCTTGTCCTTCAGGCCGTGGCTTTGCCCTTCCAGCGGCCGGCCGTCGAGGTCAAAGACCGACTGGATTACCTCGACAGCCACAGTGCCATCGTCCGTTTCCGCAAATGCGACCGGCTCGACCTGTGGGCTGATGACAGCCCATTGGCGTGTCCAATAGTCGCGCACGGCCTCACGACCATGAACATGGCCGCCATCCATGCCGTTGGCCCAGGCGACATCGTCGGAAAGGACGGCGAGGACAGCGTCGATGTCCCTGGCGTTGAAGCCGGCATAGACGCGCTTGAGCATTTCGACGTGATGGTTGGACATGTCGTTTCCTCAATGGAGATTGAAAGATCAGCTCGGCGGCATCAAACGATATTGCCGAATGCCGCGCATCAATATACATATGTACGTATATATCTTATGATCAAGCGCAGGCAAGAGGTCAAGCGGAATGGATGAAGACGTGCTTTCGACGCCGGGGCATCTCATCAGTCTTGCGGCGCGCGGATTTGCGCGCTTGAGCGAAACACGCCTCAAACCGCTCGGATTCGGTGTCGGCCAATTGCCTGTGCTGGTGGCGCTGCAAGATGGCAAGGCAAGCACGCAGCGCGACCTCGCGCGCTTTGCCAGGGTCGAGCAACCGCCGATGGCGCAGATGCTCGCCCGCATGGAGCGAGATGGCTTGATCGAGCGGACACCCGACCCGGCTGATGGCCGCAGCAGCCGCATCGTGCTGGCCAAGGCTGCGCGGGACGGCATGCCGGAGGCGATTGCGGCCTTGTTCCAGGGGAATGAAGAGGCATTGGCCGGGTTCACCGACGCGGAAGCAGGACAACTTGTCAGTCTGCTCAAGCGGCTGATCGACAATCTGGATCAGATTGCCAACGCAGAGTCCGCGTCAGGCGATTGCTGAGTTTTGGCCAGGCGGAGAATTTCTATTCTGGGACTGTGCTGTCTTTATTCGAAGTCGTGCCGTCTTTCAGCACGGAGGGGTTCTTCAAAACCCGCACAAGCAAATTCGGTTTTCGCCTGCGCGGGATGAGATCGATATCGCTGACAAGCTTTGCGCCGCCCTTGCGCCGCTCGAGCGTGATCTTGCGGCTATGGAAGGCTTCCAGTTCAGCCCGATGCGCGACGCTGATGATGGTCACGTCGGGCAATTCATCGATCACCATATGCATCATCTTATCCTGGCTCTTCTCATCGAGTGCCGAGGTTGCTTCATCCAGCACGATGATATCGGGATGGTGGAGCAGCAGGCGCGCAAAGGCGAGACGCTGCTTTTCGCCGCCCGACAGCGTCTGGTCCCAGGGCGCCTCTTCCTCGATCTTGTCGTTGAGATAATCGAGCCCGACCTTTTCGAGGGCCGCCTTGACCTGATCCAGCGTCCAGCTGTCGGCGGCGCCGGGATAGGCGACGGCGCGGCGAAGCGTGCCGGACGGGATATAGGGTCGTTGCGGCAGCATGAACAATCGTCTGTCGGCGTGGAAATTGACGCTGCCGCTTCCCCACGGCCAGAGACCTGAGATCGCCCGCACCAGCGTGCTCTTGCCGGACCCGGATTCGCCGGCCACAAGCACCCGTTCGCCGGGCTCGATCTCGACGCGCGTTTCCGTGACCACGGCGGTGCCATCGTCAAGCGATACGGAGAGATCGTTGAGGCTGAGCATCGCCTCGCCTTCGGTTTCACCATGCTTGATGCGCCCGAGCGAGTCGCTCTGTTCGGCGCGCTCCAGCCCGTCGAGCGACATCATCAGCGAGGCGATGCGCCGTGCACAGGCGTTCCAATCGGCAAGACGCGGATAGTTATCAACAAGCCAGCCGAACGCGCCCTGAACGATGGCGAAGGCAGAGGCGGCCTGCATGACCTGTCCCAGCGTCATGCTGCCTTCGAGAAATTTTGGCGCGCACAGCAGGACCGGGACGACTGGCGCAATCAGCATGGATCCATGCGACACAAGCGTCGTGCGCATGTGCTGGCGGGCAAGGAGCGCCCATTGCCTGAGCACATTGGCGAAGGTCTTATCGAGGTCATTACGCTCCTCCTCTTCGCCGCCGAGCAAGGCGATGCTCTCGCCGTTTTCCCGCACATGGGTCAGCGTGTAGCGAAACTCGGCTTCTGCTTGATTTTTCGCCTCGGAGACGTGGACGAAATAGCGGCCGATGACCGCCATCGAGCTGGAGGTGATCGCGGCGTAAAGGACCGCAGTGATGACGAGAAAGCCGGGAATGGTGACGGTCCAACCCGCGATCGGCAGAGTGAGAGCCCCGCCGATCGTCCAGAGCACGACGATGAAGGTCGAGGCCGCCAGAAATGCGGAAATGACACCGGCGATGAAATCGACGGGGGCTTCGGTGGCAATCCGCAAATCCTCGGAAATGCGCGCTTCGGGGTTCTTGTGGTCGCCACCGATGAGATTCAACTGATAATAACGGCCGTTTGCGAGCCAGCGCGCGATGACTGCGCTTGTCAGCCAGGAACGCCACCGACGCTGGATCATCATGCGAACGGCGACTTGTACAGTGACAATAGCCACAGTTCCAAGCACGAGCGGCACGAATACAGCGCTCAGGAAATAGACGGTGCCGGCATCGTGCCGCTCTATGGCGTCGAATATCCCGCGGTTCCACAGATTGATTCCGTACTGGAAGCCGACATTCATGCCGATCAGGGCCAATAGCCCGATCGAGAAGGGCCAAGCGAACTTGTCGCCATCGCGGCTCCAGTAACGGCGGGCGCTGATCCAGAAACGTTTCAGCAAATAGCGCTTGCGCGCCTGCTCGGTCTCTTCAGGCGTTAGCTCCGGATCGGGTTGGATGGCATCTGGCGGCAGCGCAACTTCGACAGTCGATGCCTTCTCCTGGCCCGACTTCTCGGCACCGTCCGGCTCGGTGCCGTCGACCGATTTCGGTTTCAATTTAGCGTCGGTCATGTCAGCGATAACGGCTTACAAATCAAAAGGTTTCATGATGCCGGCACCGAGGATGGCATCCGGCGTCTACCCGGCAAAACGCTCGCGGTAGGCTTTCGGACTGGTACCAAAGTGGCGCAGGAAGGCCCTTCTCATGGTTTCCTCCGATCCGAAGCCACAACGCCTGGAGACCCGGGCAACAGACTGGCCTTCATCCAGCAAGCGTCGGGCGGTTTCGATCCTGATGTCTTCGATCGCCCGGGCCGGCGTCAGCCCTGTTACCTGCCGATAATGCCGCGAAAAACTGCGCGAGCTCATGTTGACCCGTGCGGCAAGAGCCGCCAGCGGCAATGGGCGGCTCAAGTTTTCCATGATCCATGCGTGCAGTTGGTCGAAACGCCCGTCATTTTCCTGCAGTGAGAGGGCCGTGCTGAATTGCGACTGTCCGCCCGGCCGCTTCAGAAAAACCACCAACTGCCTCCCGACAGCGAGCGCCGCCTTCCGACCCAGGTCGATCTCGATGAGCGCCAAGGCAAGGTCGATGCCCGCTGTCACGCCGGCGGATGTCCACATGTCGCCATCACTAACAAAAATGGGGTCAGGATCGAGGCGCACCAACGGAAAGCGTTTTGTGAATTCAGCGCAACGCTGCCAGTGCGTGACGACACGCCGTCCGTCGAGCAATCCTGCTGTCGCCAGCAAAAATGCACCGCTGCAAACGGAAGCGGTGCGCCGCGCCGCCTTTGAGCGGCCTCTGACCCATTCCACCAGATCGCGGTTTTCACAAGCCGCATTGACACCCCAGCCTCCCGCCACGACGAGCGTGTCCAGCGGCGCATCCGGCGACGGCAACGGGGAGGCTGCCAAGGCGAGACCCGACGATGTTCTCACCTGAGCGCATTGCGCCACCACGACAGTCTCATAGGGCCTCGCTTTGTCAGCAAGCGCAGCCAGATCGTTTGCCGTTGCAAAGACCTGCAAAGGGCCTGCCACATCAAGAAGCTGGCTGTCGGGGAAGGTCAGGATTTCGATACGGCGAGGGTTATTTGGCATGAACGGAGGGATGATTGGCAAACACGCCAATCATTGCTCCACTAGGATTGGGAAAGTCAATCAGGAGTTTCCCCATGCCTCTTTCTTTCGGAATCCTCGTCTTCCCCGATGTTCAGCAACTCGACCTCACCGGCCCTTACGAGGTTTTCGCCTCGGCTGAAGGCACAGAGGTTCATCTGATCTGGAAGGATTTGCGGCCCGTTCCGGCCTCTACCCGGCTGTCTTTGACGCCGACCACGACCTTTGCGGAATGCCCGCCACTCGACGTTCTCTGCATTCCGGGCGGAAGCGGTATCAACGCATTGTTGCTCGACGAGATGGTGCTCGCTTTTGTTCGGGAGCGGGCGGCGAAGGCGCGCTACGTCACGTCTGTCTGCACGGGCGCGCTGGTGCTGGGGGCGGCGGGGTTGCTCAAGGGAAAACGCGCGACGACCCACTGGAATGCGCTCGATTTCCTGCCGCGCTTTGGCGCCACGCCCGTCGAGGAGCGAGTCGTACAGGATGGCAACCTGATCACCGCAGGCGGTGTCACCTCGGGCATCGATTTCGGACTATCCGTGATTGGCGAGCTTCTGGGGCAGACAGAAGCCGAAACGGTCCAGCTCGCTCTGGAATATGCTCCCGCACCACCATTTTCTTCCGGCACGCCGAAGGAAGCCTCAGCAAAAGTGCTGGGAGATACGAGGCAGCGCCTTTCCGCATCGCGCGCCGCGCGCGAGAAGATATTGTCGCAATTGCCGGGAGATATTTGAAAGGGAATTGAGCAGCTGAAGACGCCGGCCGGTTTTTGCAGGCACCCAATGCGGCACTTTTCCCGGAATAACTCTCCCCACCTCACGCAGTTTCACTGGCAATCTGCGGCAGGGATTGCAGCAGGGTCTGGCGGGCGGAGTGCAGATGCGCGCGGCAGGCGGTTTCGATTGCCGCCTGGTCGCCGGATTCCAGGGCTGCGATATAATCCAGATGTTCGTGGATGGCGCGTTCGTTGCGCTGGCGGGCGGCGGTCTTGTTCCACTGGTAGTGATAGTGGAAAACGATGGCGATGGCGTCGTAGAAATCGGCGATGAAGCGGTTTTTCGAGGCGCGGTGGATCAACAGGTGGAAGCGCTCGTCGAGGACGGAGAAGTCCTTGAAACGCTGGTTGATGTCGGCAAGCATGGCGTGATGTTCGTCGCGCATGGCGGCGAGATCGATCCAGGCCTGGTGGTCGCGCGGAAGCCGGCCGAACTCGGCGGCGGAGTGCAGCTCGAACATCTCGCGCACATCGGCGAGCTCGAGGGCGAATTCGCGGGTGAAGCCCTTGAGCGTCCAGTGGCTGTTCGGCCGTTTCTCGATGAGGCCGAAGCGGGAGAAGCGGATCAGGAATTCGCGCACGCTTGTTGTGCCGGTGCCGATCTCGCGGGCTAGCTCCAATTCGTTGATCTGCATGCCGGGTGCTGCATCATCGGCAAGGATGCGCTGCATGAAGCTGCGCTCGATGATGTCGTGCAGGGAATCGGTTTCTTCCGAGGGAAAGAGGTCGCGGTCCGTCGGCTGGCGCAGCACGATCTTCTGGCGCTTGTTCCAGCGGATGATGCCTTCTTCGCTGAGCCGCGTCAGGATGGCGCGCGCCGTCGAGCGGCTGACGCCGAGCTGGGCGGCGATCTCCGGCTCCGAGGGCAGTGCGGTATCCGTGCGCAAGGCTGCAGCATACCTGTTGTAGGCTTCCTTGAAGACCGTATTCTGCCGTGCCACCAGACCCCGCTTTCCGCCCTCGTGAGCGCCTTCCCGCTTCACAGCAGGACAGAGCGGACCGGGGCTTGTTCAAACGACCTTTAGCTTATTTCCGGTCGCCTGCGGCTCATTGCCTCCCTCGTCCACAGGATCAATATTCCCGTTGACTTGAAAATGTTTATTGTAGATAAAAAACAAAATCAATGCGCATTCGCCGATGCAGCGAGTGTTTCCTTAGAACAGGATGATTTTAGGCCGGGTCGGCCAAAAATCTGAATCCTATTCTAAATTAAAGAGTTAGAGCATGATGTCGTCCGAAAACCGCTCACAGTTTTCGGCATCATGCTCTGGGGAGAAGAAATTGGACAAACTGCCTTGGATCATCCTTTCGGCCGGAGACAATGTCGCGGTCGCAACGGCGGCAATCGCGCCGGGTTCGACGGTTGCCGGCATCGAAGCCCGTCAGAAGATCGACCCCGGCCACAAGGTGGCGATAGCGGATATTCCGCTCGGGTCGCCCGTGGTGAAATACGGACAGGCGATCGGCCGCACCACTGAAGAGGTCAGGGCCGGCGACCATGTGCACAGCCACAACCTGCATTTCGAAAACGACCGGCTGGCGGCGACCGCCAATTCGGCGCCGGAGACGGCGACGGCCGACGACAAGGCGCGCACCTTCATGGGTTACCGCCGCGCCGACGGGCGGGCGGCGACCCGCAACTATATCGGCATCATCGCCAGCGTGAACTGTTCCACCACGGTCTGCCGGGCGATCGCCGACGAGGCGAACCGGACGATCTTGCCGCATTATGAGGGCATCGACGGTTTCGTGCCGATCGTGCATGACCAGGGCTGCGGCATGAGTTCGACCGGCGACGGCATGAACGTGCTGCACCGGACGCTCGCCGGCTATACCAGGCATGTGAATTTCGGCGGCGTGCTGATGATCGGCCTCGGCTGCGAGGTCAACCAGCTGACGCTGTACGGCCAGAGCGGTGCGGGCGCTTCGAAGCGGCATTTCAACATTCAGGATGCCGGCGGTTCCCGCCGCGCGGTCGAGCGGGCCATGGGCATGCTGCGCGAGATCGCTGCCGATGTCGGCAAGGAAAAGCGCGTGCCGATGTCGGTGAGCGAGATCATCATCGGCCTGCAATGCGGCGGCTCGGACGGCTTTTCCGGCATCACCGCCAATCCGGCGCTCGGTGTCGCAGCCGATCTGCTGGCGGCGGCCGGCGGCACGGCGATCCTGTCGGAGACTTCGGAAATCTATGGTGCGGAGCACCTTTTGCGCAGCCGCGCCGTCAGCGACGAGGTGGCAAAGAAGCTGGACGAGAAAATCGCCTGGTGGGAGGATTATGTCGCTCTGCACGGCGCCTCGCTCGACAACAACCCGTCGCCCGGCAACAAGCGCGGCGGGTTGACCACCATTCTGGAGAAGTCACTCGGCGCGGTTGCCAAGGGTGGGCGCTCGCCGCTGACGGCGGTCTATGGTTATGCCGAGCGGGTCACGGCCCCCGGGCTCGTCTTCATGGACACCCCCGGCTACGACCCGGTCTCGGCGACCGGCCAGGTGGCCGGCGGGGCGAATATGATCGCCTTTACCACGGGCCGCGGCAGCTGCTTCGGCTGCCGGCCGGCACCGTCCCTGAAGCTTTCCAGCAATTCGGCGCTCTATGCGTCGATGGAAGAGGACATGGACATCGATTGCGGCACCATCGCCACCGGCGACGCGACGATCAGCGGCAAGGGCCGCGAAATCTTCGACCTTATCGTCGATACGGCTTCGGGCAAGAAGACCAAGAGCGAGCTCTTCGGCTACGGCGATAACGAATTCGTGCCCTGGCATCTGGGCGCAACGCTCTAGCTTTTTGTTTTACGCAAACCCTTGGAAAACCGCTTCACACTTTTCCCGGGATTGCTCCGGATAGACAGTTTCAGCTTCTTCGCGAGGAGGAATGATGAAGACGAGAAAGATCGGCAAGACCAAGCTGGAGGTGACCGAAATCAGTTTCGGCGCGGCAGCTCTCGGCGGTCTCTACCGTGCCTGCCCGCGCGAGCAGGCGATGGAGACGCTGCAGGCGGCCTGGGATAGCGGCATCCGCTATTTCGACGTCGCGCCCTGGTATGGGCTGGGTCTCGCCGAACGGCGTGTCGGCGATTTCCTGCGCGACCAGCCGGATGGCAGCTACGTGCTTTCCACCAAGGTCGGCCGGCTGCTGCGGCCGGTGCCGACCGGCACCGTGCCTGATTACAGCTATGTCGATCCGCTCTCCTTCGATGCCGATTACGACTATTCCTATGACGGCATCATGCGCTCGGTCGAATTCAGCTATGCGCGCCTCGGCCTCAACCGCATCGACATTCTCTATGTGCACGATATCGGCGTCTATACGCATGGTGCGGCGAAGAATGCGGTCCACCAGAAGCAGTTTCTCGATTCCGGCGTGAAGGCGCTGGAGGAACTCAAGTCGTCTGGCGCGATCTCCGCCTTCGGCCTCGGCGTCAACGAAGTGCCCGTCTGCCTCGACGTCATGCGCCATGCCGATCTCGACTGCATCCTGCTTGCCGGCCGCTATACGCTGCTCGACCGTTCGGCCGTTGCCGAACTCCTGCCGCTCTGCCGGCAGAAGGGCACGTCGCTCGTCGTCGGCGGCGTCTTCAATTCCGGCATTCTCGCCACCGGCCCGGTGCCGGGCTCGCATTTCGATTATATGCCGGCAACCGACGATGTGCTTGCCAAAGTCGGCGCCATGGAAGCGATCGCCAAAAGCCATGGGGTGCCGCTCGCGGCTCCCGCCCTGCAGTTTCCGCTGCGCGATCCGGTCGTCGCATCGGTGCTGATCGGCACGGCCAAGGCTTCGAGCCTGACGCGCAACATGGAGATCGTCGAGCCGCGGCTTGCCGACGAGATCTACGGGGAATTCGAGCCCTATACGCTGGTCGCGCCGCCGCTCGGCGCCGAAGCGGTGCGGGTCTGAGGAGACATTATGCTCAAGGGTATTCATCCATTGCTCGGCCCCGACCTGCTTCATGCGCTGAAGACGATGGGACATGGTGACGACATCGTCATAGCGGACGCCAATTTTCCCTCGGGCTCGATGGGCCCGCCCGTCATTCGCGCCGACGGCGTCAGCGCCACTGACATGGCCGAGGCGATCCTCACCCACATGCCGCTCGATACTTTCGTGCCGGAAACGGCGTGGCGGATGGAAGTGGTGGGCGATCCCGATGCGATGCCCGAAGTCTGCGCCGAGTTCCAGCAGATCGTGTCCAGGCGTGCCGGCGATTTCCGCATCGTGCCGGTGGAGCGCTTTGCCTTCTACGCGATGGCCCGCAAGGCCACCTATATCGTCGCGACGACGGAATTCCGGCTGTACGGTAACCTGATTTTGAAAAAGGGTGTCGTCCATCCGCATGAGGTTGATCTGGCCTGAACCCTATTTTAGGGTATCGTACTATTGGAATAAAATCAGTTGCTTGGGCGGAGTTTAGCAAAGCAAAAAAGCCAGATTGACGCACTTGCAATTTGATTGCGCCTCGGCTAGCTTCTCCCTGCAAATGTTTTTTATCGATAAAAATCGTCCGCCTGCGTTCAGCGGCCGATTTATTCGGAGGAGAACGCACCCTGAGAGGAGAACCCTTATGAGTATCGTGAAATCCCTTCTGTCCCGTCGCGCCTTTACGGCGCTTGCGGGTGCCGCGGTCATCGCCACGGCGATGCCGGCAACGTCGTTTGCCGCCGACGTGACGATCCCGATCATCGTCAAGGACACGACGTCCTTCTACTGGCAGATCGTTCTGGCCGGCGCGCGCAAGGCTGGCAAGGATCTCGGCGTCAACGTGCCGGAACTCGGCGCACAGGCCGAATCCGACGTCAACGGCCAGATCAGCATTCTGGAGAATGCTGTTGCCGGCAAGCCGGCCGCCGTCGTCATTTCGCCGACCGAATTCAAGGCGCTCGGCAAGCCGATCGATGAAGCCGCCAAGTCGGTTCCGATCATCGGCATTGACTCCGCTGCCGACTCCAAGGCGTTCAAGTCGTTCCTGACGACCGACAACGTTCAGGGCGGCCGCATCGCCGCCGACGGCCTTGCCGCCGCCATCAAGGGCGCCACCGGCAAGGAAGAGGGCGAAATCGTCATCCTCACCAATCTTCCGGGCGTCGGCTCGCTGGAACAGCGCCGCGAAGGCTTCCTGGATCAGGTGAAGACCAAGTATCCCGGCCTGAAGGTGATTGCCGACAAGTACGGCGACGGCCAGGCAACGACCGGCCTCAACATGATGACCGACCTGATCACGGCAAACCCGAACCTCGTCGGCATCTTCGCCTCGAACCTGATCATGGCGCAGGGCGTCGGCCAGGCGATTGCTGAAAACAAGCTCGGCGACAAGATCAAGGTCATCGGCTTCGACAGCGACGACAAGACGGTCGGCTTCCTCAAGGATGGTGCGATTGCCGGCCTCGTCGTTCAGGACCCCTACCGCATGGGTTATGACGGCGTGAAGACCGCTCTTGCCGTCTCCAAGGGCGAGAAGGTCGAAGCCAATGTCGACACCGGCGCAAACCTCGTCACCAAGGCGAATATGGCCGATCCGAAGATCGACGCACTGCTGAACCCGAAGATCAAGTAACAAAGACAGACAGGCCGCGCCGGCTTCAAAAACCGGCGCGGCCTTTTCCATCCATGGTATGGTTACCGGGGGTGGAGCAGACGTGACACAAGGAGGAGAGGTCCATGATCGGACTGGAAGAGGTCAGTCATCGCCATGATGACAGCGCGACGCTGAAAGAAGCCAATCGAATTCCCGCCGGATCGCCTATCCTCGAACTCAAGGGCCTGCAGAAGAATTACGGTCATGTGCAGGCGCTGAAGCCAGCGACGCTGACCTTCCTCGCCGGTGAAATCCACGCCATCGTCGGCGAAAACGGCGCCGGCAAATCCACCCTGATCAAATTGCTGACCGGCGTCATCACCCGTACGGCCGGCGAAGTGCTGTGGTGCGGCCAGCCGGTGGGGCTGTCGACGCCGAACGAGGCGATCGCCCGCGGCATCAACGCCGTCCATCAGGAAGTCGTGCTCTGCCGGCACCTGACGGTCGCCGCCAATCTCTCCCTCGGCGACGAGGTCAACCGCTACGGCCTGATGCGCAAGAAGCAGATGGAGAAGATGGCGCAGGCCGTGCTCGACGATCTCGGCTTCGGTCTGCCGGCCGGTGCGCTGCTGAGCTCGCTGACGATCGGCCAGCAGCAGCTGGTGGCAACGGCACGCGCGGCAATGCGCGGCACGCAGTTCCTGATCTTCGACGAACCCACCGCCTATCTCACCCGCCAGGAATCGGCGCAGCTCTTCAAGCTGATCCGCCGCCTGCAGGGCGAAGGCGTCACCATCGTCTATATCAGCCACCGCATGGAAGAAGTCTTCGAACTTGCCGACCGTGTCTCGGTGCTGCGCGACGGCACGCATGTCGGCACGCGCCTGATCGGCGAGACCAACGATGCCGAGCTGATCGCGCTGATGATCAACCGCTCGATCGAACAGATCTACCACAAGGAAGAGATTGCGATCGGCGAGACGATCCTTGCCGTCAACGGCCTTTCCGGTCCGGGCTTCGAAGATGTGTCGCTGAGCGTCAAGGCGGGCCAGATCGTCGGGCTCTACGGCCTGATCGGCGCCGGGCGCAGCGAATTCGCGCTCGGGCTCTATGGACGCCAGCCGACGACATCAGGCGATATCCAGTGGATGGGCAAGCGCGTCGACATCAAGAACGAACGCACCGCGATGGAGCTCGGCATTGCGCTGGCGCCGGAAAGCCGGCGCGACCAGGGGCTTTGCCTCAACCTGCCGATCGGCCTCAACATCAACCTGCCGGTGTTCGGACGGCTGAGCCACGGACCTGTGATCAACCATGCGCGCGAGTCGGCCAATGCCGACAAGCAGATCCGCGATCTCAGCATCAAGACGCCGAGCCGGCGCGTTCCGGCCTCCAGCATGTCGGGCGGCAACCAGCAGAAGATCGTCATCGGCAAATGGCTGAGCCATGGCGCCCGGCTCTTCATCTTCGACGAACCGACTGTCGGCGTCGACGTCGGCACCAAGGCGGAAATCTACCGGCTCTTCGCCAAGCTTCTGAAGGACGGCGCGGGCATCATCCTGATCTCCTCCTACCTGCCCGAAGTCTACGAACTGGCCGACCGGCTGCACGTCTTCCGCGCCGGCAAGATCGTCGCCAGCCATGATTTCCACGCGGCGACGCATGAAGAAGTGCTCAGCGAAGCGATCGGCGTCTGAGCCAAAAGAATAAGAGGGAGAAAATTCATGACTGCCACCCCCACTGAGATCGTCGCACCGCCGCCGCGCCGGAAAATGAACATCCTGTTCGGCCTGACGCTGATCGGCCTGCTGATCTTCCTCTGGATCGTGCTCGGCGTCGTCACCCCGAGCTTCTGGACGCCGCTCAACATTTCGAACCTGCTGCGTCAGGGCGCGATGACGGCGATCCTCGCACTCGGACAGACCTTCGTCATCATCACCGCCGGCATCGATCTTTCGGTTGGCGCCATCGTCGGCTTCTGCACCGTCATCATCGCCTGGCTGCTGCAGGCCGGCGTGCCGCTCTGGGGGGCGATCGCGCTGACGCTCGCCATCGGCGTGGCGATCGGCGCCTTCCATGGCTTCGGCATCGTTCATATGGGCCTGCCGCCGTTCATCATCACGCTGGCAACCCTGACATCGCTGCGCGGCATCGGCCTGCTGATCACCAACGGTTCGACGATCAACATCACCAATGAGGGCTTCAGCAATTTCGCCCGCGCCGATCTGCTCAGCATTCCGAGCCTGTTCTGGATGGTCATCCTGGTGGCGGTCCCCTCCTTCATCTTCCTGCATCTGAGCCGTTGGGGCCGCTATCTCTTCGCGGTCGGTTCGAACGCCGAGGCGGCGCGCCTTTCCGGCGTCAACGTCAAGGGCATGATCTATCTTGCCTATATCCTCTCGGCCTCCTTCGCCGCCTTCGTCGGCGTGCTGCTTGCCTCGCGCATCGCCATCGGCAATGCAACGCAGGCCGACGGCTGGGAACTGCAGGCGATTGCCTCGTCCGTCATCGGCGGCACCAGCCTGTTCGGCGCGGTCGGCTCGGTGCACGGCCCGCTGATCGGCGCTTTCATTCTCGCCACCATCAACAACGGCGCGAACCTTCTGAACGTCAACTCCTTCTGGCAGCGCATCATCACCGGTCTGCTGATCATCGTGATCGTGTTCTTCGACCAGCTGCGCCGCCGCCGGAGCAATTGAGCGACATGAGACAGCCGGCTTGAACGAGCCGGCTTCTTCCATTCAAGGAATGCGAGACCCGTCATGAAAGCAGTTCTTTGCCGGGAGCCCGGCGTGCTCGATATCGTCGAGCGTCCTTCGCCGGCGGCTCCCGCCGCCGGCTGGGTGCGGCTTGCCGTCAGCCATGTCGGCATCTGCGGCACCGACTACCATATTTTCGAGGGCAAACATCCCTTCCTCGAATATCCCCGGGTGATGGGGCATGAGATCTCGGCGACGGTGCTGGAAGCGGGCGACGGTGTGGCGATCGCGGTCGGCACGCCCGTCATCGTCAATCCCTATCTCTCCTGCGGGCAATGTGTCGCCTGCCGTCAGGGCAAGCCGAATTGCTGCACCAACATCAAGGTGCTCGGCGTCCATACCGACGGCGCCTTCTGCGAGGAGATTTCGGTTCCATCGGGCAATCTCTATCCCGCCAAGGGCCTGAGCCTCGAGGCGGCGGCAACGACCGAGTTCCTGGCAATCGGCGCCCATGCGGTGCGCCGTTCGATGACCGGCCCCGGTGCGCGGGCGCTCGTCATCGGCGCCGGGCCGATCGGGCTCGGGGCGGCGATCTTCTCGCGCATCGCAGGACATGAGGTGACGCTGCTCGATACCAGCACCGAGCGGCTGCAGATGGCCTCGGAGCGCTTCGGCTTCACCTCCGGCATCGTTGCCAACGAGGCGGCAGCGGAGAGCGTTCGCGCCAAAACCAACGGCGACGGTTTCGACGTGGTCTTCGATGCGACGGGTTACGGCCCTTCGATGGAAAAGGCCTTCTCCTTCGTCGCTCATGGCGGCGCGCTGGTGCTGGTCAGCGTCGTCAAGGACGATATCCGCTTCTCCGATCCCGAATTCCACAAGCGCGAGATGATGGTGATCGGCAGCCGCAACGCCACCCGCGTCGATTTCGAGCATGTCGCGGATTCGATCGCCAAAGGCCTGGTGCCGGTGGAGAAACTCATCACCCACCGCACGACGCTTGCCGACGCGCCGCGCGATCTCGCCCGCTGGGCGCATGAGAAGAATGGGTTGATCAAGGCGGTGATCAGTGTCGGGGGTTAGGCAGCGTCGGAAAAGTCCTGCAGAGTTAGGCGCTTATTTTGTCATGTTCGCCGTACTTGCTGCTTAGGTTCCCCCCACACTCGTCATCCTCGGCCTTGAGCGGAGGATGACGAAACGGGGTGCAATCGACAAAATGGGGGGCCCTGTCCCCATGCTCCGTTATCCCGCGGCCGCCTCGATCGCCCTGCGCATCTCCCTCACAACGGCGACATCCGTTTTGTTGGTACTCTTCGCCTCCAACCGGCGCGCAAGATGTCGCGCAACATTTCTCAATCAAAAAGCACACAGACGAATACGGAAGTGTCCATAAGTGGGGCCGCCGGATAGCCGGCAGATCTTCGTCGATTGAGTGATGGAAAGGGTCGAGCGATGAAAATGCGAATTGCTTCCTTGGCAATGGCTGCGGCGCTGACAATGCCACTTACGGTGCCGGCCCGCGCGCAGGTGGTCATCCAGGAAGGCCAAGGATCGGAGTTCTATTCCGATCCCGACGATAACCAGACGGAAACGGATTTTCTGCAGCGATGGAATCGCCACCACGACCAGCGAAGCGGATGGCGCTCGGGTCGGGACAATTTCGGGCCGGACGATGCGGTTCGCCTCCTTGAGAGACGTGGTTACCGCGTCAGAGATGTGAAGGACGTGGGTGAACGATATCTGATCCGAGCATGGCGAGACGGGGACGATCTCCTGGTGAGCGTCTCCCGCAGGGGCGATATCATGGGCGTCGTGCACGATCGCGAGTGATGGGCCGTCTTTGCTGTCCCTCACGCCGATGGGATGAAGGGCTGTCTCGATGCTGGCGCGGGCTACAAATTCTAACCTACCGCCTCGATCGCCCTGCGCATCTCCCTCACAACCGCGACATCCGTCTTGTTCGTGCTTTTCGCCTCAAACCCGAAGGCCACCGCGCGCGGATCGGCGCTTTCGACCGGTGAACTGCAGGAGCCGTGGACCTCGCGGGCGCCGGTCGCCTGCAGGATCTCCCCGACATTTGCCGGGCGGATGCCGCTGCCGGGCATGATCGAGATGCGGCCGGCAGCCTTGGCCGAAATGCGCTTCAGCGTCTCGAGGCCGTCGGTGGCCTTCAGCGCGCAGCCGGAGGTCAGGATGCGTTCGCAGCCGAGTTCGACCGCCTGCTCCAACGCCTGATCGGCATCCGGCACCAGATCGAAAGCGCGGTGCAGCGTCGAGCCGAGGCCGGCCGCATGTGCCTTCAAGCGGTGGATCAGCGGCATGTCGAGCGTCCCGTCCGGCCGGTTGGCGCCGATGACGACGCCGGCGAGGCCCGCTGTGCGCACCGCATCGATATCGATCATCATCGCTTCTTCGTCCGCCTTGTCGAAGATGAAGGGACCGGCATGCGGGCGGATCATCGCATAGACCGGAATGGGCGCGCGGGCGGCGATCCGCATCAGGCTCGGCAGCGGCGTCAGCCCGCCGAGCTCCAGCGCCGAGCAGAGTTCGATGCGGCCGGCGCCGCCTTCGATCGCGCTGGCAAGGCCTTCGGCGCTGTCGACGCACACTTCGAGCAAGATGGTCACGCTACAGTCTCCCTGGCTCCGGCGTCCGCCTGCCTTTTGGTTTGCACGACGGTTTCCGACGTAATTCTCGCCGCCGCCTCGATGATGACGGTGCAGGCATCGGCGGCGGCTTTGCGATGGTTGAAAGCGACGTGATAGGACATCGGCAGGTGCACGTCGAGATCGACGATGCGCACCTTGTCGGCGATCGGCAGGGCGCTGACCCGGCCGAGGAAGGAGACATAGCCGTGATTGGCGACGAGGTCGACGATCACAGGCAGCGAATCGGCCGCGGTGATATCCTGGCCGCGCAGGCGCCGGTTGGGCGCGCGCTCGTAGCTGAAGGCCATGGCCGCATGGCCGAGGCCGGTGCGTGGGCTCGGCATGCAGATCGCATGGCCGGCGACGAGATCGGCGACGCTCATCTCGGTGCTGTCAGGTGGCGCGATCACCACCATGTCGGTCTGCAGCAATTCGCGATGCCGGAAGCTTTCGAGGCCGAAGACCGAGTCCAGGATCGCCACGTCGATGCGGCCGTTCTTCAGCGCCTCGCGCAGATCGTCGGCGGTCATCGACACCAGCGAGATCGCATTGTTGTTGCGGCGGGCATTCCATTCGGAGACCAGCACGCCCAGGCAGCGCGCCACCCAGCTTTCCGAGCCGGTCGGGATGATCGAGCCGATGCGCAGCGATCGGGCGGTGCGTCGGTAACGCTCGTCGGCGGACGATTTCAGGTCGTTCCATGCCTGGCTGATCGCCATGAAAATCTGATAGGCGCGCCTGCCCTCTTCCGTCAGCACCGAGCCCTGCGCCTGCCGCTCGAACAGCCGAGCACCCAGAAATTTCTCAAGATTGGCAAGCTGCAGTGAAAGCTGCGGCTGACCCAAGCGAAGCCGGCGGGCGGCCCGGTTGATGCTGCCATGGTCGGCCACTTCCAAAAAACGCTCCATGGTGACGATCTTGACGGGGATGCGGGATGCCCAGGTCTCGCAGGCCTCGGCGGCGCCGTCATGGACGGTCAGTTGGCCGAGCTCGGCAATCGCAGCCATGATCGGCTCCAGCCCTTCCAGCACCCTGCCGCTCGCAATCAGTGTCACCAGCTCGCCAGAGGCGCGCTCGGTCAGTTTTATCGCCAGTTCGGTCTCGAGATTATGGATTGCGGTGGAGACAGTGGAGGGTGACAGCTGGAAGCGGCGCGCGGTCTCGCGCACCGAGCCGGATGTCAGCACATGGCTTGCAATGAACAGGGCACCAAGATGCAATGGCCACCTCCGGAAAGCGCTGGAAAAACCGGACGATATGATGTGTTCATGAAAAAAGATATCCCTGCCTCAGAATAGGCGGGCTATCGTTTCCGTCATAAAAAATCCGGGCGCCGGGAAACCGTGAAAGAGCACCGGAGCATCGTGGAAACACGCAAGGGGACAAAAACAAATCGCGCCGGCCTTGGAAAAGGGAATGCGTTTCCGCGCGTGGAGGTGCATTCGCCGCCATAATCGTGCCGCGACCGCAAATACTGGAGGGGGCTTGCATCGATTTTTCGGGTGGGCACGCTATTTCCATGACGCACGCAATTCCGGCATGATGGCGGCCTTGTCGCCCTCGCCGGCGGATTTTCTGCGCACAAGCCTTCCGCCAAGGGCTTGAGCCTCATTCAACGGTGTTAACACAGGGGATATTCCATGCTGAAGAAACTCGCACTTGCCGTCTCGCTCTCCGCCTTCGCGGTGGGTGCGGCCCAGGCCGCCGACGTCGTCGTCTCGTCGAAGATCGACACCGAAGGCACGCTGCTCGGCAACGTCATCGCGCTCGCGCTCGAAGCCAACGGCATCAAGACGCAGGACCGCATCGCGCTCGGCGCGACACCGGTCGTGCGCAAGGCGATCACCGCCGGCGAAATCGACATCTATCCGGAATATACCGGCAATGCCGGCTTCTTCTTCAACAAGGCGGATGACGCCGCCTGGAAGAACATCGACCAGGGCTATGAGCTGGCGAAGAAGCTCGATTACGACGCCAACAAGATCGTCTGGCTGACGCCGTCGCCTGCGAACAACACCTGGGCGCTCGCTGTGCGCAATGATGTCGCCCAACCGAACAAGCTGAAGAGCCTGACGGACTTCGGCAAATGGGTTGCCGGCGGCGGTGCCGCCAAACTTGCCGCCTCCGCCGAATTCGTCAATTCGGCCGGTGCGCTTCCCGCCTTCCAGACGACCTACGGCTTCCAGCTGAAGCCCGACCAGACCGTCGTTCTCTCCGGCGGCGATACGGCGGCGACGATCAAGGCGGCCGCCGACCAGACGAACGGCGTCAACACCGCCATGGTCTACGGCACCGACGGCGCGATCGAAGCGGCCGAACTCACCGTTCTCGAAGACGACAAGAACGTGCAGCAGGTCTATGCGCCGACGCCGATCATCCGCGAAGAGGTGCTGAAGGCCAATCCGAAGATCGAGGAAGTGCTCTCGCCGATCTTCAAGAGCCTGACCGCCGACGAATTGCGCAAGCTCAACGCCAAGATCCAGGTCGACGGCGAGCCGGCAAAGTCCGTCGCCGAAGCCTATCTCAAGGAAAAAGGCTTCCTGAAATAGTCATCGCTCGCTCCGCCCGACTTTCGGGCGGAGCCTCCCTTTGCTGATAGGATTGAGCGGACAGGTTGGCAGACAGGGTTGAATTGATGGAAGAAACCTCAGCGGTCCGCAGGCTGGACCGGCTCGGCGTGGTTCTGGTGGCCGGCGGCATTGCGGCGACGGCCCTGATGCCCTTCATCTATGTGAAGGCCAACCGTATCGCCGCCGGCAAGCCGATGCTGCTCACGCAGCTTCTTCCCCAGCCTTCCGTCATCATCCTGACCGTGCTTCTCCTTCTCACCGCTTTCGCCGCGCTGCTGCTCACCAACGCGCTTGCCCGGCTTATGGTCGCAACGCTCTGCCTTGCGGCGCTGATCGTTGCGATCGGCCTCGTCTCGGCGGCGGCGACGCCGCCCGGCAGCACGGTGGCGCGGATGACGCCCGGCGGCGGTTTCTGGGTGCTGTTTGCCGTGATCGGGCTCGTGATATCAGATGCGCTTGTCAAAATCCGGCTGGCGCCGTGGATGCGGGTCGCAGCCCTTTCGGCCTATACGGCGCTGCTGTTCCTCTCGCTCACGTCAGGCCTGCTCGACAGCCTTTCGATCATGAAGGAATTTTCCACACGGGCTGCGCAATTCGAGACCGAGGCGATTTCGCATCTGCTGCTGGCCTTCGGCTCGCTCGCCATCGCCATCATTCTCGGCCTGCCGCTCGGCATCCTCTGCTTCTGGGTGCCGAAGCTGCGGGCCATCGTGCTGCAGGGGCTGAGCCTCATCCAGACGATCCCGAGTCTGGCACTCTTCGGCCTGCTGATGCTGCCGCTCGGTTATCTCGCCACCCATGTGCCGCTGGCCGCTGCCATCGGCATCCGCGGCATCGGCACGGCGCCGGCATTGATCGCACTGGTGCTCTATTCGCTGCTGCCGATCGTCGCCAACACCGTCGTCGGCCTGCAGGGCGTCGACCCCGCGGTGCGCGACGCGGCCGCCGGCATGGGACTGACGCGCTTGCAGATTCTGACCCGCATCGACATGCCGCTCGCCTTCCCCGTCATCCTCACCGGCATCCGCATCGTGCTGGTGCAGGCGATCGGCATGGTGACGATCGCCGCGCTGATCGGCGGCGGCGGCTTCGGCATCTTCATCTTCCAGGGGCTCGGCCAGACGGCCATGGACCTCGTCCTGCTCGGCGCCGTGCCGACCGTCTTCTTCGCCTTCTCATCGGCCGTCATCCTCGATGCGGTCATCGACAGCATCCGGGGATCCGCCGCATGAGCATGATCGAGATCAGGAACGTCACCAAGCGCTACGGCACGGCCACCGTCGTCGACAATGTCTCGATGAACGTCGAGAAGGGTGAGATCACCGTCATCGTCGGCACCTCGGGCTCGGGCAAATCGACGCTGATGCGGATGATCAACCGGTTGGTGCCGATCACCGAAGGTCAGATCTTCGTCGGCGGGCAGAATGTCATCGACGTTGAGGTGACCGAGCTGCGCCGCAAGATCGGCTATGCCATCCAGGGCCACGGCCTGTTTCCGCACCGCACCGTGGCGCAGAATATCGCCACCGTCCCGCAGCTCCTCGATTGGGATTCCGCCCGCATCGCCAAACGGGTCGAGGAACTGCTCGGGCTTTTCAACCTCGATCCGGCGACCTTTGCCGACAAATACCCGCACCAGCTTTCCGGCGGCCAGCAGCAGCGTGTGGGCGTCGCCCGGGCGCTGGCGGCCGAGCCGGAACTGCTGTTGATGGACGAACCCTTCGGGGCGCTCGACCCGGTCATCCGCGGCAAGGCGCAGGACGATCTGCTGGCGATCCAGAAGCAGTTCGGCACGACGATCATTCTCGTCACCCACGACATGGACGAGGCCTTCCATCTCGGCAACCAGATCGCTGTCATGAGCCAGGGCCGATTGCTGCAATGCTCAACGCCGGAAAAGATCCTCACCGAACCGGCCGATCCCTTCGTGCAGCAATTGACCGGCACCTCCGACCGGGCGCTGAAGCTGATGTCGCTGCTGCCGCTGAAGGAAAGCATGGCGCCGGCGAAAAGCGGTCTCGCCTATGCCCTGCCGCAGTCGCTCAGCCTGCGCGATGCGCTGGCCGAAATGATCTGGCAGGGGGTCGACGAGGCGGCCGTTGAAAACGGCGAGAAGGCGGCTGTCGGGTCGATCTCGATGAGCCGGCTTCTCGAACTGGGCCGCAAGGCATGAAACTCCTCGTCGCCAATCTCTTCCGCCTGGCGGCGCTCGCCCTGCTGTTGATCCTGCTGTTCAGGACGGAGTGGCTTTCCTTCCTGCTCACGCCGTTGACCAACAACAATGCGCCCGCCGTCTATACGCAGAACAGCCTTGCCTCGCTGGCCGTCGGCCATCTGCAACTGGTGATCGGCTCGATTGTCTGCAGCGCCGTGCTTGCCGTTGTCGGCGGCATTTTCGTGACGCGGGAAAGCGGGGCTGACTTCCTGCCGCTGTCGCGCGCCATCGCCAATGCCGGGCAGACCTTTCCGCCGGTCGCGGTGCTGGCGCTCGCCGTTCCCGCCACCGGCTTCGGCGCCATGCCGACGCTGATCGCGCTCTTTCTCTACGGCCTGCTGCCGATCTTCGAAAACACCGTCGCCGGCTTGAAACAGGTTTCGCCGCAGGTGCTCGATGCCGCCGACGGCATGGGCATGAACGGCACGCAACGGCTGTTTCGCGTCGAGCTGCCGCTTGCCCTGCCGCTGATCCTCGAAGGGCTGAAGGTTGCGACCGTCATCAATATCGGCACGGCGACGATCGGCTCGACGGTTGCGGCAAAGGGTCTCGGCGAGGTGATCATCGCCGGGCTGATTTCCGACAATACCGCCTTCATTCTGCAGGGCGGCCTGATCGTCGGCCTGATGGCGGTGCTGATCTATGACGCCATGGGCCTGGTCGAAGCGGCGATCACCCGAAGAATCGGCTTGCGCCCGGCGTAAAAGGACGGGTACCAAGTGCCACAGCGTCCTTTGCGCGTCTGAAAAGACGCGCGGCGCTGTCGTGGAATGGGAGGCAGAATTGGCGAAGATGATCCACTCGATGATCCGCGTTCTCGACGAGGCGCGCTCCGTCGACTTCTACGGCAAGGCCTTCGGCCTTTCGGTCGCCGACCGCGTCGATTTCGAAACCTTCACGCTGATCTATCTGAGCAATGCCGAGACCGGCTTCGAGCTGGAGCTGACCGTCAACAAGGGCCGGACCGCGCCTTACGAGCTCGGCAATGCCTATGGTCATCTCGCCGTCTCGGTCGAAGAGGTGTCGGTCGAACGCAAGCGGCTGTCGAAGCTCGGGCTTCATCCCGGCGAACTGGTGGAGCTCAACCGCGACGGCAAGCTCTTCGGCCTGTTCTTCTTCATCAGCGATCCCGACGGCTACAAGATCGAAGTGCTGCAGCGCCACGGCCGGTTTCTCTGACGCTTCTTGCGGCGACATAGTTCTACTCCACACCTAATCCCACAGCTTCGAGCGGCATGAATCAGGAGCCCGCCCATGATCGAGAAGACCGCGCTCAATTCCGGCTGGACGCTTACCTGTAACGATACAGGAAGGTCCGGCCTGCCGGCCGCGATACCCGCAACGGTGCCAGGCTGCGTGCATCTCGACCTGCTCGCCAACCGGCTGATCCCCGATCCCTATATCGACGTCAACGAGATCACCAATGACTGGATCGGCAAAACCGACTGGACCTATCGCTGCAGCTTCGAGGCAATGCCTGATGATGGCAAGGTATGGGAACTCGTCTTCGACGGGCTCGATACGGTCGCGGTGATATCCCTCAACGGCGAAGAGATCGGCTGCACCTTCAACATGCACCGCACCTATCGCTTCGATGTGTCGGAGCTGCTGAAGGCCGGGAGCAACGAACTCACGGTCACCTTCCGCTCGGCCTACGCCTATGGCGCGCAGATGGAGAGGCATTACGGCTACCGCCCCAACAACTATCCGGGACCGGGCAATCTGATGCGCAAGATGGCCTGCAATTTCGGCTGGGACTGGGGACCGACGCTGGTGACGGCAGGTCTCTGGAAGCCGGTCCGGCTGGAAAGCTGGGATCGGGTGCGGCTTGCCGAAACGCGCGTATCCGCAACGCTTGCCGGCGGCGATGGGTTGATCAAGGTCCATGCCAGGCTGGCGCGGCATGGCGACAAGGCGCCGTGCAAGCTCGTCGCCGCAATCGGCGGCGTGACCCAGACGGTGGCAATCAATGCTGACGAAGACGAGAGCGCCTTCGAGCTTACCCTCCCCTCGCCGCAGCTGTGGTGGCCGCACCATCTCGGCGCGCAGCCGCTCTATCCGATGACGCTGAGGCTGGTCGACGAGGCCAGCGGCGATCTGCTCGACAGCTTTGAACGCGAACTCGGCTTCCGCTCGCTGCGGCTCGACACCTCGGCCGACGAACACGGCTCGGCCTTCACCTTCGTCGTCAACGACGTGCCGCTGTTCATCTGCGGGGCGAACTGGATTCCGGACGATTGTTTCCCCCCGCGGGTGACGGCCGAGCGTTATGCCGCGCGGATCGAGGAGGCAAAGGCCGCCAACATCCATCTGCTGCGCGTTTGGGGCGGCGGCATTTTCGAGGCCGACGAATTCTATCAGGCCTGCGACCGTGAAGGCATTCTGGTCTGGCAGGATTTCCTCTTTGCCTGCGCCGCCTATCCGGAGGAGGAGCCGCTCAGAAGCGAGATCAAGGCGGAGGTGCGTGACAATGTCGTGCGGCTGATGCCGCATGCCTCGCTGGTCCTCTGGAACGGCAATAACGAGAACATCTGGGGCTTCGACGAATGGGGCTGGCGGCCGATCATCAAGGCGGGCGAGAGCTGGGGGCTCGGCTATTATCTCGACCTGCTGCCCAAACTCTGCCGCGAACTCGATCCCGACCGGCCCTATTATCCCGGCAGCCCCTATTCCGGCTCGATGGAGATCGAACCCAATGCCGACGGCCATGGCTGCAAACATATCTGGGACGTGTGGAACGATGTCGGCTACGAGGTCTACCGCAATTACATCCCGCGTTTCTGCTCCGAATTCGGCTGGCAGGCGCCGGCCGCCTGGGCGACGATCGAAGAGAGCGTGCACGACCAGCCGCTGACGCCGCAATCGAACGGCGTCTTCCACCATCAAAAGGCGACCGAGGGTAATGACAAGCTGATCCGCGGCCTTGCCGGCCATCTGCCGGAGCCGCAGACGATGGACGACTGGCATTTCGCCACCCAGCTCAACCAGGCGCGCGCCATCCGCTTCGGCGTCGAGCACATGCGCTCGCACCGGAATGTCTGCAAGGGCGCGGTGGTCTGGCAGTTCAACGATTGCTGGCCGGTGACCTCATGGGCGGCGCTCGATTCGGCCGGCCGCCGCAAGCCGCTCTGGTATGCGCTGAAGGCAGCCTATGATCCGCGCCTGCTGACGATCCAGCCGCGCGGCGGCGGACTTGCGGCGGTGGCGGTCAACGAACGCACCCTGTTCTGGCGGGCGAAAATCAGCGGCAAACGCCTGAAGCTCGATGGCACCGTGCTTGCCGAATTCGAATTCTGGCGCCTGCTCTGCGACCGCTTCGAGGCCAGGGAATTTCCGCTGCCCGAGGATATCGTCACTCCCGGCTTACCGAAGGACGAGCTCATCGTCGTGCAGATGCTGGACAGGCGCGCCTTCCATTATTTCGTCGAGGATATCGAGCTTGCCTTGCCAGCACCGCGGCTGGCGGTCGATGTCACCAGCATTGAGGGCGGGTATCAGGTCAAGGTGACGGCGCAAAACTTCCTCAAGGATGTCTGCCTGATGGCGGATCGGCTGGATCCGGATGCCGTCGTCGATTCGATGCTGGTGACGCTGTTGCCGGGCGAGAGCCATGTCTTTGCGGTCAAGACGGCGAAGGCGATCAGGGCAGAGGATATTGTCATCGGCACCGTGCTGCGATCGGCCAATGATCTTGTTGTCGGTTCGCGCTAGCTGCCCCTCACCCTAACCCTCTGCCCGTAAACGGGTAGAGGGACGAGCCCTGCGAGAGCGATGTGGGAACGGAGAGGTCGCGGTACATCCCCATCGCCCCGTTTACGGGGAGAAGGTAGCGGCAGCCGGATGAGGGGCTGCCGAGCCATGACATTTGTCACCAAACACCAAAAAGGCCCCGCATGCCGCGGGGCCCTTCCAGCTCGGCCTATCGGACGACGTTACATCCAGTAGGGCGGCACGCCGTAGTAATCATAGACCCGGCGGCCATTATCGTTGTACCAGGTGTCGTCATCGTCCGAATAGCTCGGGGCGCCTTCGATCTGCTCCTTGGTCAGGTCGATGCGATAGCCGTCCAGCTGGGTGTCGTAGTTCAGCTTTTCCCAGGGAAGCGGATAGTGATCGTGGCCGATGCCCAGGAAGCCGCCGAAACTCAGCACGGCATAGGCGACGCGGCCGTCGAGTTTTCCGATAATCAGGCGTTCGATCGAGCCAATATGCCTGCCATCCGAACCATAAACACGGGTGCCTTCGACACGGTCGCTGGCGATCATCGCATGCGTGCCCTCGACGTTCGGGTCGCGGCGGGTGGCGTCAGTATCCTGGTTCAACATTGTGCACCTCCTTTTGGTGTTTCCTCATAGTGAGTCTGCAGGATCAACGTCATGGCCGACTCAAAGTTCCCCAGCCTTCCCACGAGCCGGCGATGGCCGAATGTTGACGTTTACGTCAAGGTTAGTATAGCTTCATTCGGCTTGAACCGTTCAGGCAATGGCATAAGCTGCCGGACTGGAAGACGGAGGATCTTTCCGGTCAATATGGGCCAGACCATTGCTGGCTCAACGGCGGCCGCAAGGGAGAGAGGATACGATGAACAGCATTTCCGTCCATCCGAACGGAGCCAAACCCGGCAAGCCCTGGCTTGCCAGCTATCCCGATGTCGTTCCGGCCGAACTCCCACCTCTGGAATATGCCTCGCTTGCCGAAATGCTGGAAAAATCCTGCGCCCGTTACGCCGACCGGACGGTGTTTTCCAGCATGGGCAAGGCGATGCGCTATCGTGAACTGGAGAGCAAGACGCGCAAACTCGCCGCCTGGCTGCAGAGCATCGGCCTCGAGAAGGGCGATCGCGTCGCCGTGATGATGCCGAACGTGCTGCAGAACCCGATCGCCACCTATGCCATCCTGCGCGCCGGCCTCGTCGTGGTGAACGTCAACCCGCTCTATACGCCGCGCGAACTCGAACATCAGCTGCGGGATTCCGGCGCCAAGGCGATCTTCGTGCTGGAGAATTTCGCCCGCACGGTGGAGCAGGTGCTCAACAAGACGGATCTGCGCCATGTCGTCGTCACCTCGCTCGGCGAAATGCTGGGACCCAAGGGGCTGATCGTCAATTTCGTCGTGCGCAAGGTGAAGAAGCTCGTTCCCTCCTGGTCGATCCCGCAGCACAAGAGCTTCGGCCAGGTGCTGCGCGAAGGGGCGGGAAAGAAGCTTGCGCCGGTGACGCTTGCCGGCGGCGATATCGCCTTCCTGCAATATACCGGCGGCACGACGGGCGTTGCCAAGGGCGCGGTGCTGACGCATGCGAACCTGCTCGCCAACAAGCAGCAGCTGTCACTCTGGCTCCGCTCGGCCTTCGAGCGCAAGAAGCAGCCGGAGGTGCTGAATTTCCTCTGCGCCCTGCCGCTCTACCATATCTTTGCGCTGACGGTGAATTCGCTGATGGGCATGTCGCTCGGCGCCCACAATATCCTGATCGCCAATCCGCGCGACATTCCCGGTCTCGTCAAGGAATTCGGCAAATCCGACGTGCATATCTTCCCCGGCCTCAACACGCTGTTCAATGCGCTGATGAACAATGCCGATTTCGCCAAGCTCGACTTCTCCCCGCTGATCATGTCGCTCGGCGGCGGCATGGCCGTCCAGCGGCCGGTCGCCGACCGCTGGCTCAAGATGACGGGCACGCCGGTGACGGAGGGCTACGGCCTTTCCGAAACCTCGCCTGTCGCCACCGCCAACCGTTTCGATTCGGCCGAGTTCACCGGTACGATCGGCCTGCCGCTGCCCTCCACCGACCTCGACATCCGCGACGAGGAAGGCAATTCGTTACCGCTTGGCCAGGTCGGCGAGATCTGCATCCGCGGGCCGCAGGTGATGGCCGGCTACTGGCAGAAGCCGGAGGAGACGGCGCGGGTGATGACCGATGACGGCTATTTCCGCTCGGGCGACATGGGTTTCATGGACGAGCGCGGCTATACCAAGATCGTCGACCGCAAGAAGGACATGATCCTGGTCTCCGGCTTCAATGTCTATCCGAACGAGATCGAGGAGGTCGCCGCCATGCATGCCGGCATTCTCGAGGCCGCGGCCATCGGCGTGCCGGACGGACATTCGGGCGAGGCGGTCAAACTCTTCGTCGTCAGGAAGGATCCGAACCTGACCGAGGCAGAGGTGAAAGCCCATTGCATCGCCAATCTCACCAACTACAAACGGCCACGCTTCATCGAGTTCCGCACCGAACTGCCGAAGTCGCCGGTTGGCAAGATCCTGCGCAAGGACCTGCGCGGCTGAATTTGACGAATTCAAAGTGTTACAACGTCCTTTGCACGTCTTTCGGACGCGCGGCGCTCTAATGAAATTGAGGGCCATCCGCTCGCCGCGGGTGGCTTTTTTCTATTTCGGCAGGTGGCTGAACTTGATTTGCGGGTGATAAAGCGAATAGTTTCCGCAACCCTTTCCGCCTCCAAAGGAGCCTCCCATGAACGCCATCGTCGAACAGCTGAAAAGCACCGCTGATGCCACCAAGGCGACCGATATCCGTGCCGCCTTCGCCGCCGATCAGCAGCGCTTTTCGCGTTTTTCCGTTTCGCTTGACGACCTGCTGATGGATTTTTCCAAGACGGCGGTGAATGACGATATCCTCAAGCTGCTGGTGAAGCTTGCCGAAGACGGCGGCGTCGAGAAGAAGCGCGAGGAAATGTTCTCCGGCAAGGCGATCAATTTCACCGAGGACCGCGCCGTTCTGCACACCGCGCTGCGCAACCGCTCCAACACGCCGGTTCTGGTCGACGGCAAGGACGTCATGCCCGACGTCAATGCCGTGCTTGCCGCCATGGGCAAGTTCGCCGACGAGATCCGCTCCGGCGCGCTGAAGGGCGCCACCGGCAAGGCGATCACCGACGTCGTCAATATCGGTATCGGCGGCTCGGATCTCGGCCCTGTGATGGCGACGCTGGCGCTTGCCCCCTTTCATGACGGCCCGCGCGCGCATTTCGTCTCCAACATCGACGGCGCCCATATCGCCGATATCCTGAAGCTGGTGCAGCCGGAAACGACGCTGTTCATCGTCGCTTCGAAGACCTTCACCACCGTCGAGACGATGACCAATGCGCAGACGGCGCGCAATTTCATCGCCAAGGCGCTCGGCGAAGCGGCCGTGCAGCACCATTTCGCCGCCGTGTCGACGGCGCTCGACAAGGTTGCCGCCTTCGGCATCGACAGCGCCCGCGTCTTCGGCTTCTGGGACTGGGTCGGCGGCCGCTACTCCATCTGGTCGGCGATCGGCCTGCCGCTGATGATCGCCGTCGGGCCGGAGAATTTCGGCAAATTCCTCGATGGCGCCCATGCCGTCGACAATCACTTCCGTAAAGCGCCGATTACCGAGAACCTGCCGATGCTGCTCGGCCTGATCGGCTTCTACCACCGCAATGTGCTGGGTTACCCCACCCGCGCCATCCTGCCCTACGACCAGCGCCTGTCGCGCTTTCCGGCCTATCTGCAGCAGCTCGACATGGAATCGAACGGCAAGGGCGTCACCATCGACGGCACGCCGGTCGAGGGCAATTCCGGCCCGGTCGTCTGGGGCGAACCCGGCACCAACGGCCAGCACGCCTTCTACCAGCTCATCCACCAGGGTACGAGCATCATCCCGGCCGAATTCATGATCGCCGCCAATGCCTTCGAGCCGGAGCTGCGCCACCAGCACCAGCTTTTGATCTCCAACGTGCTCGCCCAGTCGGAAGCGCTGATGAAGGGCCGCACCTTCGCGGAAGCCAAGAAGCAGCTGACCGACAAGGGCATGGACGACAAGAAGGCCGATTTCATCGCCCCGCACCGCGTCTTTACCGGCAACCGCCCATCGATCACCTTCGTCTACGACAAGCTGACCCCCTACGCCCTCGGCCGCCTGATCGCGCTTTACGAACACCGCGTCTTCGTCGAAGGCGTGCTCTTCCGCATCAACTCCTTCGACCAGTGGGGCGTCGAGCTCGGCAAGGAACTGGCAACCGGCCTGCTGCCGGTCGTCGAAGGCAAGGAAAGTGCGGCAGGTCATGATTCCTCGACGCAGGGCCTGGTTGCGGCGCTGGCGAAGCTGGCGAAGTAAGCGGGCGAGATTACCCCTCACCCTGACCCTCTCCCCGTTCTGACGGGGCGAGGGGACCTGCCAAACGCAGCGTCAATGGGGATGGGGAGGTGGCCGCAGCCGGATGAGGGGCGAAGCGGGCTTTAACCTTACATACCAATCTCATGCACCCAGAGCGGATTGGCGCCAGCATGGTCATTGCGGCCCGCAAATGGTGAATCGATGACGGCCTGCCTGAAGCATCCCTGTCGATGGGGCCTGTGGCGCAAAACCGGATTGAACTTTCTTCTAGTAGAAAATTTTAGAAAGAATTCTTTCAATCTGCCGCCATCGCCCTAGATTCAAGCAAAATATGTGCGCAGGGTACTTCCGACGACATGGCCTACAAGCCGGGGGCGATGCCCCGTTTCATTGTTTCCGCTGGCGTATGCACCGGGCCACTCGCGTCCGGATCGGCTCTTTCGCGCCCAGTTCGGGAGATTGCCCGAGACGCTCACCATAGAGCGTTTTCACGATCCATCTTCACCAAAGGAAATTCATGAGCCGTCTTATCGTCGTTTCCAATCGTGTTCCCATGCCGGCCAAGGATGGGAGCGCCGCGGCCGGCGGCCTGGCGGTCGCGCTGCAGGCAGCCCTGCAGGCGCGCGGCGGCATCTGGATGGGATGGTCGGGAGAGTCGAGCGGAGACAGGGAGCCTGGCCCGCTGTCGCAACTGCAGAAGGGTAACATCACCTATGCGCTGACCGATCTCACCGACACCGACGTCGAGGAATATTATCGCGGATTTGCAAACCGTGTTCTCTGGCCCATCTGTCACTACCGCCTCGACCTCGCCGAATATGGCCGAAAGGAAATGGCCGGCTATTTCCGCGTCAACCGGTTTTTCGCGCACCGGCTGGCGCCGATGATCGAGCCGGACGACATCATCTGGGTTCATGACTACCACCTCATTCCGCTGGCCGCCGAACTGCGCCAAATGGGGCTGAAGAACCGGATCGGCTTCTTCCTGCACATTCCCTGGCCGCCGGCCGACATTCTCGTCACGATGCCGGTCCATGAAGAAATCATGCGCGGGCTTTCGCATTACGATCTTGTCGGCTTCCAGACGGACTACGACCTCCAGAACTTCGCCGGGTATCTCCGAAGGGAAGGCATTGGCGACGACCTCGGAAATGGATCGTTCGATTCACATGGGCGGATATTCAAGGCGGGCGCCTATCCGATCGGGATCGAAACCGCGGGCTTCGCCGACTTCGCCGAGAGCGCCGCAGACAATGTCATGGTGCAGAAGACCCGGCGCAGCATCGAGGGCCGCGACATGATCATCGGGGTCGATCGGCTCGATTATTCCAAGGGCATCATTCAGCGGCTGGAAGCGTTCGAACGCTTCCTCACCGGCAATCCCGCCTATCAGAACAAGGTCACCTATCTGCAGATCACGCCGAAGTCGCGATCGGAAGTTCCCGAATACGAGCATATGCAGAAGATGGTCGCCGAGCAGGCCGGCCGCGTCAACGGCGCCATCGGGACGGTCGACTGGGTGCCGATCCGCTATGTCAACCGTTCGATCAACCGCACCGTGCTCGCCGGCCTCTATCGCCTGGCGACGATCGGGCTGGTCACGCCGTTGCGCGACGGCATGAATCTCGTCGCCAAGGAATATGTCGCCGCCCAGAACCCGGATCGCCCGGGCGTCCTGGTGTTATCGCGCTTCGCCGGCGCGGCTCGGGAGCTGAAGGGTGCGCTGCTGGTCAATCCCTACGATGTCGAAGGCACTGCCAATGCGATTGCCAAGGGCCTTGCCATGTCGCTTGGGGAGCGCCGCGAACGCTGGAGCATGATGATGGAGCATCTGCTCTCTCACGATGTCTCGCTTTGGTGCGAAAACTTCTTGCGGGACCTGGTGACCGCTCCCGAACTTCCCCGGACAATCGCCTGATCGATCAGCGTCCAGCCGTCATCGCAAAAAGCCTCGCACCGTCCCCGGCGCGAGGGTTAAAGCCCGATCTCATGCGCCCAGGGCGGATTGGCGCCGGCGCGGGAGACGGTGACTGCGGCGGCTTTGGCGCCGAGGGCCAGGGCGTTGTGGAGTGCCTTTTCGTCGAGCGAGGCGACCTGAGGCTTGGTCAGCAGACCATCCATCTTCAAGGAAGCCAGGATGCCGGCATCGAAGGTGTCGCCGGCGCCGACCGTGTCGACGACGGTGACACGTTGGCTCGGGACCGTGACTTTACGCTCCTTGGTATAACCGGAAGCACCTTCCGCACCCTTGGTGATGACGACGAGCTTGGCGCCGTGGGCAAGCCAGTGGGCGGCGAGCGTATCGTGGTCGCCTTCCAAGCCGAACCATTCGAGGTCCTCGTCGGAGAATTTGACGATGTCTGATTTGGCGGCCATGCGCTTGATGCGGGCCATATGCGACGGCTTGTCCTTGATGAAACCGGGACGGATATTCGGATCGAGCGAGATGACGCGGCTTGCGGCTTCGCGGTCGAGAAGCGCCTCGTAGGTTTCGCCGCAGGGGCTGGGGATCAAGCTGATGGCGCCGAAATGCAAGGCTTCGCAATCATCACCGAGAACAGGCAGGTCGGCCGTGGTGATCATCCGGCCGGCCGTGCCCTCGTCGTAAAAGGCATAGGTCGCCTGGCCATTGACCAGCTTGACGAAGGCGATGGTCGAGGGACGCGGCGTGATGGCGCACGGGCTGTAATCGACATTGCTCGCCTTCAGCGTCTCGAGAAGGATTTCGCCCATCATGTCATCGGCAATGCCGGTGAAGAAGGCGGTGGGGATGCCGAGGCGGCCGAGCGCGATCGCGGTGTTGAAAATCGCGCCGCCGGCATAGGGCGCAAAGCCCTTTTCGCCGAGCGTCGTGTCCCTCGGCAGCATGTCGATCAAGGCTTCGCCGCAGCACAAAATCATCGTATTCCTCCCAACAGCACTGATATGTCCATCAATCGATTAAGTGAGCTTTTGTCAACTGGCTAGAGCGAAAGCTCACTAACCCCACCATTCCTGCCCGACCAGGCCAGCGGCGCATCAAGGAAGGCCTCGACCTCCGTCAGCGTCTTGTCGTCGAAGAGCTTCTGCGCCTTGGCGACGGCCAGAACATTGCGCCAGGTGGCGATGTGATGCAGCCGGACCTTGCCGTCGGTAAAGCGCTGTTCGCCGAAGATACCGTAGAAGAACAGCGCAATGCCATGATCGACTATGCCGCCGGCGGCACGAACCGCGTCGATGAACTTGAACATGCTGCCGCCGGCTGTCGTCAGGTCTTCGATGACGAGAACGCGCGAGCCTTCCGGCATGTTGCCTTCGATCTGGGCATTGCGGCCATGGCCCTTCGGCTGCTTGCGGACATAGATCATCGGCAGGCCGAGGCGGTCAGCCAGCAGCGCGGCAAAGGGGATGCCGGCGGTCTCGCCGCCGGCGATACAATCGAACTGCTCGAAGCCGGCATCGCGCAGCAGGGTGCTGGCGGCGAAATCCATCACCGTCGAGCGGATTCGCGGGAAGGAAAGCAGCTTGCGGCAATCGATATAAACCGGGCTCGCCATGCCGGAGGAGAGTTTGTAAGGCTGGGCGGCATTGAAATGCACCGCCTTGATTTCCCAGAGCATCTTGGCCACCAGTTCGGCCATCACGGCGCGGTCGGGAAATGTGGTCTGGATCATGCGGCTCTCCTTCGGCTTGGCTCCTTGCGGGAATAGCAGCAAGAGCCCGACGTTTCCAGACGAAAGGCGAGCCAATCACCGCATCAGACGACCGATATCGGCGATCTGCATCTTCTTGAACAGGGCGATCGCCTGGGCGCCCTCCTCCGCATCGAGCGAAACCGCATATCGCACGCCGGCGGCAAGCAGCTGCATCGTCAGCCGGGCGATCGCCAGCAGTTCCTTGCGGTCGCGATCCGGCCATAGGCGGACGAGCACGGCGAGAAATGCCTGGGCATGAAATTCCATGTCCTCGGCATCGACCTGCTGCAGCAGCTTGTCGGTATGGGTCGCATGCCAGATGTCGCGCATGACGGGCTCGCGGCGGAAGAAGCCGTAATATTCGTCAACGATCGTGGCGAGCGCGCCTTGCAGCCCGGCAGCATCGGTGACCTTCGCCAACTCCGCCTCGACGCATCGCCTGCCCTCTTCGTTGAAACGCTCGGCCAAGGTCCGGATGATCGAGCTCTTGTCGGGGAAATATTGGTAGAGGGCGCCGAAGGAAAGGCCGGCCTTTTCGACGATCTCGCTCATTTTCAAGCCGTCGCTGCCATGGCTTTCGATCAGCTCGGAGGCGACGGCGAGGATCTTTTCGAAGCGCTCACGGCCGCGCTGCTGGCTGGGGATCCGGCGCAGCTGGCCGCTGTGCTCCTGCTGGCGCCTGCGCGTTGCGACCGGCTGCTCCGACATCGTCTGCTCCTTTTCCAAGTTGACAAAGAAAATAAGAGAGTTTATCGCATTTTGCAAATGAGAGAGTTTCTCTTGTTTTGATCAAGGAAGGAGCTTCGACATGCAGAATTCCGAAATCGTCCTCGTCGGTGGATCGGGAAAGACCGGCGGCCGCATCATCAAGCGCCTGGAAGCGCGCGGGCTCAACGTTCGCGCGGCGTCACGCTCCAGCGCCCGTCCCTTCGATTGGGAGGACAGGTCGACCTGGCGCGGCGCGCTTGAGGGCGCATCGAGCGCCTATGTCGCCTTCCAGCCGGATCTTTCCGTCGCCTGGGCGGCAGAGGCGATCGGCGCCCTCGCCAAGGTCGCGGTCGACTGTGGCCTTGCGCATATCGTGCTGCTTTCCGGCCGCGGCGAAGAGGGCGCGCAACGCAGCGAGGCAGCGCTGAAGGCGTCCGGCCTTGACACCACCATCCTGCGCGCCTCCTGGTTCTGCCAGAACTTCAGTGAGGGCGCCTTTGTCGAGCAGATCATCGGCGGCCGGCTGCAATTGCCGGCAGGCGAGATCAGCGAACCGTTCATCGATGCCGACGACATCGCCGATGCCGCCGTCGCCGCCTTGGCCGATCCCCGCCATCGCAACAAGGTTTACGAACTGACCGGCCCGCGGGCACTGACCTTCCGACAGGCGGTCGCCGAGATCGCCGCGGCCGCCGGGCGGCCGATCGAATATGAGCAGGTGTCGATGGCGGATTTCACCGGCGCGCTTGCGGCAGCCGGCCTGCCCCAAGGCCTGATCGATCTTCTGGAGGAACTGTTCGGCCAGGTGCTCGACGGGCGCAATTCCAGGGTGATGGGCGGTGTCGCCGAGATCCTCTGCCGCCCTGCCACCGATTTCAGTCAATATGCCCGCCGAACGGCGACAAACGGAATATGGAGCGCCTGACCATGCAGATCGTTCTCACCCTCTCCCTCGCCGCCGCCGCGATCGGCAGCGGCCTCGTCGCCGGCATCTTCTTCGCCTTCTCCACCTTCATCATGACCGCCTTCTCGCGCATCCCGACGGAACAGGGCATCGCGGCGATGAACTCGATCAACGCCACGATCGTCCGCTCGCCCTTCATGGGCCTTTTCGTGCCGACGGCAATCCTCTGCATCGTCATCGCGGTGCTGGCGGTGATCGACTGGCGCGGCGGTGCATCCGTGTTGATGCTCGCAGGTGCAACCCTCTATGTCGTCGCCTCATTCCTCTCGACCATCATCTTCAACGTGCCGATGAACGATGCGCTTGATAAGGTCAGCGGCAGCGGGGCGGAGGCGGTTCAGCTCTGGACCACCTATCTCAGGGACTGGACATGGTGGAACCATGTGCGGACGATCGCCTCGCTGCTCGCCTCGGTGGCATTCGTGCGGGCGCTGATGATTGTCTAGGCGGCGCGTCTGCCACACGTCCCTTCTCCCCGGCGGGGGTCCGAAGGACGGGTCGAGACCCGCGGCTCGACCCCGGTCGGTGCCGGCAGGCGGTTGAGGGGGTGAGCGGCAAGGCCGCGAATGCACGGAGCGTAAGCGAAGGGCAACATATAGGGTATGCCGTGCGCCCCCTCATCCGACCCTTCGGGCCACCTTCTCACCGCTGGGGAGAGGAGGGAGCCAAGCCGCCCCTCGTCTACTTCTGCTCGCAAAAGGCAATACGGTTGCTGAAAGGATCGATGACCGTCATCTCCAATCCCCAGGGCGCTTCCTCGACGCCGGGCTTCATATAGCGGTAGTCCTTGCCCAAGAGTTCGGCGTGGTAGGCCCGGACATTGGCGACACGGACGAAGGCTTTGGCGCCGGGGCTGGCGTCGCCGGAATGTTCGCTCAAATGCAGCGCCATGCCGTCGCGCGAGACCTGGCAATAGAGCGGGAAGTTCTCGCCGAAACGGTGCTCCCAATCGAGATGAAAGCCGAGGAATCCGCAATAGAATTCCATCGCTTTCTCGACCGAGAAGATCCGGAAGATCGGCATCGGCGGCTCGATGCCGATGGCGGAGGAAGCGCCCGCCGCATCGATCTTGGCCGAGAGGATGTTCCATTGGTCTAGCCCGAACTGGCGGGCGACGATTTCGAGAGTCTCGCTGTGGGTCAGCGAAATGTCGCGGTCGGCGAGAGCCTGCCGCAATGTTTTTGCCATGAGCTTGGCGTCGCGAAAATCGCGCATGATGTCATCCTTCCGTTGGCGGCAAACAGGAAGATCAGTGCCCGCGTCTGCTGACCCGTTCGCCATCGATCGCCAAACGGCAAGGGATGTGAAGGATGTTTTCTGGATGCATTCACCATAACGCCAAAGTGTCAAACGTCGAGCGTCGCGGGGCGGCTGGCCGCATCCGGCCGAGGTCGATGTTATGAAAGCACCGGTCAGGAATCAAGACGCGGTGCGCGATGGAATCGCCTGCAGGTGGCCGGCAAGCTCAACCCTGTTGCGGCCGCCGCGCTTGGCGACGTAGAGCGCCTTGTCGGCGGCACTCAGCATGGCGTCGAAATCCAGGCTGTTCGAGCGGCCGGGCGCAACGCCGACGCTGACCGTGCATGTCAGCACTTCGTTGTCGATCTGGATCTCGCGCGCTTCGAAGGCGCGGCGGATGCGCTCGGCGGCCAATTCCGCCCGGCCGGGCATGATCTCCTTCAGTACCAGCGCGAATTCCTCGCCGCCGAGCCGGGCGGCGATATCTCCGGCGCGGCAATGGGCGGCGAGTTCGGCGGCGAAGGCCCTGATCACGCTGTCGCCCACGGCATGGCCGAAGCGGTCGTTGACGGATTTGAAATGATCGATATCGAAGACGATGACGGCGGTGGTGTTGCCCATCGGGCGCGTACCGTACTCGTCGAACAGGGCGCGGCGGTTGAGCAGGCCGGTCAGCGGATCGGTGATCGCCTCGAGGCGATGGCGAGCGGCGAGCCGCCACTGATGCAGCGCCAGCGACAGCGCGCCGATCCCGGTCATGCCGGCGATGCAGACGGCGAGACTCAGATCTTCGGCCCAGTTGCTGGGGGCCTTGCCGAGCACCAGCTTTCCGTCGGAGATCAGCACGGCGGCGCAGAGGACGAAGGAGATTGCGGTCAGCGTATAAAGCGCGGTGATGCCGAGGAGCGGGGCCGGCGCCTCGGCGCGGGCGAGCCAATATTGCCGGGCGGTGGCAAAGAGCAAAAGAGCAATGGCGATATTGTCGGCAATGAAGGCGAGGCCGTCATAACCCAACAGCATCGGCACGACGGAGAAGACCATCGCCGCAAGGGCGCGGATCGCGATGGCCGGAACGGACGGACGGCCGGTGAGGAACTGCCGGCCGGCCCCCCAGATGGTGGCAAAACCGGCATGAAACAGCACGAAGTTGGCGACGCCCAACCATGTCTCCGGCGTATTGACATAGGCGCTGTAGACAAAAATGCCGCTGACGACCAGGACCAGGCCGACGGTGGCGGTGAGCAGCACCGTTTCCGCCCGGCGGACAATCCAGCTGCCCATCAGTGTCACGGCAAGGCATGCCGCGGAGACGCCGAGCGCTAGCAAAAGGGAGTTGTAGTCAAGCATCATGCTCTTCAGTCTCCGCAGCTATTCCAGTGCCGGATGTTGGCAGCTTCTGGGGTTCGCAGCGAGGAATGTCTTATGCATCCGTTAACAAATGATGCACTGCACAATGCAAATGTTACGCGTTTAACGTCACGCCGAAACTTAAGATGAATATTCCATTTAAAATTGAATTCTGAAAACCTATACCTGCTACACCACCTGCCAATGCAGGGGAAACATCGGATCGAACACCGTCACCGGACCGGCGCCGGTTTCAATCTTCGCGGGAAAGACGACCGGCTCGGCCTGCCGTGAGAGCGTGATGCGCTCTTCGTTCGGCGGAAGCCCGTACCAGGCCGGCCCGTTCAGCGAGGTGAAGGCTTCGAGCCGCTCCAGCGCGCCCTCCTGCTCGAAGACATGGGCAAGGCAGCTCATCGTATTGACCGAGGTGTAAATGCCGGCGCAGCCGCAGGCGCATTCCTTCAGCGGATCGACATGCGGGGCGGAATCGGTGCCGAGGAAGAAGCGGCCGTCACCGCTTGCGGCGGCCGCACGCAAGGCCAGCCGGTGGTTCTCGCGCTTGGCGACCGGCAGGCAGTAATAATGCGGGCGGATGCCGCCGACCAGGATGGCGTTGCGGTTGATGATCAGGTGATGGGTGGTGATCGAGCCGGCGAGATTTGATTTGGCGGCCTTGATGTAATCGACGCCATCTGCTGTCGTGACATGCTCCATCGTCACCTTCAGTTCCGGCAGACGCTTCCGCAGCGGATCGAGCACGGTGTCGATGAAGACGGCCTCACGATCGAAGATATCGACCTCAGGCGTCGTCACCTCGCCATGGACGCAGAGCGGCAGGCCGATCTTCGCCATGCGTTCCAGCACCGGCATCGCCTTTTCCATATCGCGCACGCCGCCATGCGAATTGGTCGTGGCGCCGGCGGGATAAAGCTTGACGGCAGTGATGAGGCCGCTCGCAGCCCCCTCCTCCACGTCATCGGGGCTGGTATGCTCGGTGAGGTAAAGCGTCATCAGCGGCTGGAAGCGATGGCCGTCCGGCAGCGCCTTGAGGATACGCTCGCGATAGGCCCTGGCGTCAGTGGTGGTGACAACGGGCGGCACGAGATTGGGCATGATGATGGCGCGGGCGAAGGTGCGGCTCGTATCGGCGATCACGCCTTCCAGCATGGCGCCATCGCGCAGATGCAGGTGCCAGTCGTCAGGACGGCGGATGGTGATCGATTGCATGGCAGGCCTCCGAAGCGATGCGTCTGCGGCCTCGATAGCACTAAAGCGCGTCGCATTGAAATTGAAACATGCGACGCGCTTTCGCTCTTTTTCCATGCATGTCGTTACCCCGGAACCGCAGCACACTTCCGGGCGACATGCATTAGCGCCTCGCATTGAAATTGATTCATGCGATGCGCTTTCGCTCTTTTTTCAAGAATGTCGTTACCCCGGAACGGCAGCACACTTCCGGGCGACATGCATTAGCGCCTCGCATTGAAATTGAATCATGCGATGCGCTTTCGCTCTTTTTCCATGCATGCCGCACGGCATCACGCCAGCGCGATCTCCAGCGTCACATCGGCCGGGCGGCGGTTTTCGAGGATCAGCCGGCCGTTCGGCAGGTCGTTGCCGTAGACCTTGGCGCTGGCGGCTTCCTCGGTCAGCTTATAACCGCGCCAGCGATCCCAAAGGCGCTCTTCCAGCACCTCGATCGGAGGGGCGAGCATGATCGTGTAGTCGAAGATGCCGTCGAGTTCAGCCCATTTGCCCTGCGTGAAGAGCAGATAATTGCCCTCGATGATGATGAAACGATCCTCGGGAGAGATCGGGCGGGCAGAGGCAATCGCAAGCTCGCGCGAGCGATCGAAGACCGGGACGAGGACTTCCTGATCTGCGGGGCGAACCGCGCGGACGATATCCAGGAAGCCGCGCACATCGAAGGTTTCCGGAATGCCCTTGCGGGCAAGCAGGCCGCGTTCGATGAGAATGGCATTGTCCATGTGGAAACCATCCATGGGCAGCACCGCGACACGCTCGCCTTTCGCCTTCAGGGCGTTGGCCAGATTGTCGGCCATGGTCGATTTGCCGGCACCCGGCGGCCCGGCGATGGCGACCAGGAAACGCCTGGAGTTGCCGGCGCGGTCAAGAACTGCGCCGGCGATTTCGTCGATGCGTGCCGTCATGCCGCGACGGTCTCCGTCGGCACCGCCTTGGCGCCGGTCATGAAGGCGACGGCGTCGGACATGGTGTATTCCTTCGGATCGATCACCGTGAGACGCCGGCCGAGGCGGTGGATATGGATCCGGTCGGCCACCTCGAACACATGCGGCATGTTGTGGGAGATCAGCACGATCGGCAGGCCGCGGGCTCTGACGTCGAGGATCAGTTCCAGCACGCGGCGGCTTTCCTTGACGCCAAGGGCTGCCGTCGGTTCGTCCATGATGATGACCTTCGAGCCGAAGGCCGCAGCGCGGGCGACCGCGACACCCTGGCGCTGGCCGCCGGAGAGCGTTTCCACCGCCTGGTTGATGTTCTGGATGGTCATCAGGCCGAGTTCGGACAGCTTGTTGCGCGCGAGCTTCTCCATGGCCGGCCGGTCGAGCATGCGGAACATCGAGCCGAGCACGCCCGGTTTGCGGATCTCGCGGCCGAGGAACATGTTGTCGGCGATCGACAGCGCCGGCGACAGAGCGAGGTTCTGATAGACGGTCTCGATGCCGGCCTCGCGCGCTTCCATCGGCGAGCGGAACTGCACCTGCCGGCCTTCGAGAGTGATCACCCCCTCGTCCGGGGTGACGGCGCCCGAGATCGCCTTGATCAGCGAGGACTTGCCGGCGCCGTTATCGCCGATGACGGCGAGGATTTCACCCGGATAGAGGTCGAAATCGGCATTGTCGAGGGCGGTCACGCGGCCGTAGCGCTTGACGAGACCGCGGGCGGTGAGAAGGGGTTCGCGAGCCATGATTACACCGAAACCTTTCTGATCCACTGATCGATGGCGACGGCGGCGATGATCAGCACGCCCGTCAGGAGGACTTTCCATTGCGGGTCGGCGCCGAGCATATTGAGGCCCATCGACACGACGCCGACGATCATCGCGCCGAACAGCGTGCCGAGAATGGAGCCGCGGCCGCCGAAGAGCGAGATGCCGCCGATCACGGTCGCGGTGATCGCCTGGAGGTTATAGTCGGTGACCGCCGAGGACGGCGAGATCGAGCCGTTGCGGCCGATCGAGACCCAGGCGGCGAAGGCGGCGATGACGCCCGAAATCGTATAGACGGTAAGCAGCACCTTCTTGGTCTGGATGCCGGAGAGCTTGGCCGCTTCCGGATCGTCGCCGACCGCATAGACATGCCGGCCCCAGGCGGTGTGATTGAGCACATACCAGAGCAGCAGGACGAGCAGCACCATGGCGATGACGCCGAGCGTCAGCACGGCTGTGCCGGCTTTGAAGCTCATGGCGAAAAGATGCAGCAGCGGCGCCTGTTCGTCGACGTCGGTGTCGCGGATCGTCTCATTGGCGGAATAGATGAAATTCGTCGCCATGACGATATTCCAGGTGCCGAGCGTGACGATGAACGGCGGCAGTTTCATGTAGGCGACGAGGAAGCCGTTCAGCAATCCGCACAGGCCGCCGACAAGCATGCCGGCTGCGACCGCGATCGGTGTCGGTATGCCGTAGGTGATGGCGACATTGCCCATGATGACGGCCGAGATCACCATGATGACGCCGATCGAAAGATCGATACCGGCAGTCAGGATCACCAGCGTCTGGGCGGCGCCCAGAATACCGACGATGGCGATCTGCTGCAGGATCAGCGTCAGCGTGTAGGACGAAAAGAACCGTCCGCCGATGGCGATGCCGAAGATGATGATTGCCAGCACCAGCACGATCAGCGGCACGGCGGCCGGCGTCGAGTGCAGAAAATGCTGGGCGCGCTTGATCAGCGAGACATCCTGGTGCTCGAAGGAGGCAACGCTCTTGTCGCTGCCGTCGAGAACGCGTTCGAATTCCTGTGTTCCGGTCATGGTTCCTCCTCCGCATCCGCGCGCCGAACTCGCGCGGGGGCCGTCACCGATATCCTTCCGGTCTTTGCTTAGCCGGTTCGCGAGGCGACGGCACATCGTCCGTCGAAAACGGCCGGGGATCAAGCCCCGGCCGGTCTGCTTTTAATAAAGCGGGCTCAGCCCCAGCACTTGTCGGTGCCTTCCTTGGTGTCGATCGACTTGACGCCGGAGACCGGCTTGTCGGTGACGAGCGAAACGCCGGTGTCGAAGAAGGACTTGCCTTCGGTCGGCTTCGGCTTTTCACCGCTATCGGCGAACTTCTTGATCGCCTCGATACCGAGCGACGCCATCAGCAGCGGATATTGCTGCGAGGTGGCGCCGATTACGCCTTCCTTGACCGACTTCACACCCGGGCAACCGCCGTCGACCGAGACGATCAGCACGTTCTTTTCCATGCCGACAGCCTTCAGCGCCTGATAGGCGCCGACAGCGGCCGGTTCGTTGATCGTGTGGATGACGTTGATGCCAGGATCCTTCTGGAGAAGGTTTTCCATGGCCTTGCGGCCGCCTTCTTCATTGCCGTTGGTCACGTCATGGCCGACGATGCGCTTGTCGTCTTCATCGCCGATCTTGTCCGGATTCTTCGGGTCGATGCCGAAGCCGATCATGAAGCCCTGGTCGCGCAGAACGTCGACCGTCGGCTGCGACGGCGTCAGGTCGAGGAAGCCGACCTTGGCGTCCTTGGCCTTGTCGCCCAGCGTTTCCTTGGCCCACTGGCCGATCAGCTTGCCGGCGAGCAGGTTGTCGGTGGCGAAGGTGGCGTCGGCGGCATCGGCCGGCTCGAGCGGCGTGTCGAGAGCGATGACCAGCAGGCCGGCATCACGCGCCTTCTTGACCGACGAGACGATGCCCTTGGTGTCGGAAGCGGTGAGCAGGATGCCCTTGGCGCCGTCGGCGATGCAGCTTTCGATGGCGGCGACCTGGCTTTCGCTGTCACCGTCGATCTTGCCGGCATAGGACTTCAGCGAAACGCCGAGTTCCTTGGCCTTGGCCGTCGCACCTTCCTTCATCTTGACGAAGAAGGGGTTGGTGTCGGTCTTGGTGATCAGGCAGGCAGCAACGTCAGCCGCCATGACAGGAGCGGAAAAAGTGACACCAAGCGCGAGCGCGCCGAAAGCGAGAACAGATTTCTTCATGGAACTCCTCCCAGAGTTTGCCGGCGCCGCCCCTGCGGGGCCGGAATCTTAAGATATGACACTTCGCCGTGGATCGCTAATGCCTCCCAGCGGTCCCGTGCCCTTGACGACGGCAATTAAGAGCGAAAAGAAATCGGCTTGTCAATAAATAAATCCAATTGAATTATTAATTCGATGTGGCATGCTCAATCGAATTAGGGC